>Ga0265301_10001766_pt1 | contig 27066 bp, 45 predicted proteins | sample AusTroGonzalo_MG_2_FD_193488 | JGI IMG/M metagenome (GOLD analysis project Ga0265301, IMG submission 193488) | Bovine rumen microbial communities from tropical cattle in Woodstock, Queensland, Australia - Gonzalo_04 | ecosystem: Host-associated > Mammals > Digestive system > Stomach > Rumen ... | reverse complement strand
CAACATTTTTGATCGACGGGAAAAATTATACCGGGGGGTCTTGGTATTTCATGGAGCTGAAACATGGGAAAAAAGACAAGTTTTTCGACAACAAAAGCCGAAGTTTTGCGATTATCCGGCGGAAAGCGGGAAAGAGCCGAGCAATTACTTGAAAAAGCCGAGTTTATGGAGGCAGAACTCCGGAACTTGCAGAAAATCATCCGGAAGAAGGGATGGACGGAGCCATACCAGAACGGTCCGGCCCAGACAGGCATGCGAAAAAGCCTTGAAGGGGACGTTTACGTCTCGCTTGTAAAGAATTATCACTCGGTTTTGAAGACATTGAACGATATGCTCGCCGAAATACCGGACAACGGCGACGAGTTTGAGAAGAAGTTCTTCAAATGACGGACTTCGAGCTGTACTTCTCGCAGATCCTCGACGGCAAGATCGTCGCGTGCGAGAAGATGAAGCGCGTCGCCGAGATGTTACTGGAGGACTACGCGAGTCCGGAGCGCTGGCATTTCGACATTGACATCGCGCGGCGACATATCGAGTTTATCGAGGGCGTGTGCAAGCAGCCGTCCGGGAAGCTGGGCCAGCCGATCAAGCTGGAGCTCTTCCAGAAGGCGAGGCTCGAGGCGATCTTCGGCTTCGTAGATGATAACGACCTCCGGAAGTACAACGAGGTCCTGATCATAGAGGGCCGGAAGAACGGCAAGACGACCGAGACGAGCTGCGTCGAGCTGGATCTCCTGATAAATGACGGCGAAGGATCTCCGCAGATCTACAACGTCGCGACAATGAGGGACCAGGCGAAGCTGGGCTTCGACGCCTGCCTGAAGATGAGAAAACAGTCGCCGCTATTGATGAAGCATACGGATAAGCGGGCGAGCGATCTGTACTACCCGAAGAACCTCGGGTATATAAAGCCCCTCGCGAGCAACACGAACAGCCTCGACGGACTGGACGTGCATGGGGCGGTCATAGACGAGCTCGCAGCAATCAAGGATAGAAACCTATACGACCTGATCAGACAGGGCATGGCGGCGCGAAAGCAGCCGCTTTTGTTTTGCATAACGACCAACGGCTTCATCAGGAACAGTATCTTCGACGCCCAGTACGAGTACGCCTCGAAGATTCTGAAGGGCGAGATCGTCAACGAGCGCTTTCTGCCGTTCGTCTATGAGCTCGACAGTCCGGACGAATGGGACAAGGAGCCGCTCTGGGTAAAGGCCAACCCGGGACTGGGCTCAATTAAGAGCCGCGAGTTCTTACGGGAAAATGTCGCGAAGGCAAAGGACGATCCGAGCTTCAAACCGACGGTCCTGGTCAAGGACTTCAACGTAAAGCAGACAAGCGAGTCTGCCTGGCTGACCTTCGACGAGACGGCGAGCCCTGGCAAGCTCGAGGATCTACTGGCCGGCTACAAGTTCGACTACGGGATCGGCGGCTTCGACGCAGCCGACACGACGGACCTGAACGCTGCCACGATAATCTGCCAGCGGCCCGGGGATCCGCGGATCTTCCGGAGGTCGATGTACTGGATCCCGGAGAGCGTCCTCGAAGACGAGGAGAAGACCGGGAGCAGGCGCGGCCGCGACGGAGTGCCCTACCGGCTCTGGATCGACCAGGGCTGGATGAGGACCTGCCCTGGGAACCGGTGCGAGAAGCGGATCTTCCTCGAGTGGTTTAAGGAGATCAAGTACACCGAGGACATCTACCCGCTCTACATAGCCTACGACCCGTGGCACATCACCGAGGAGCTGCTGGGCGAGTTCCGGGCGGAGTTCGGGCCGAACGCGATGATCCCGGTCCGGCAGGGTGTCCTGACCTTATCGGAGCCTATGAAGAACATGAAGGCCGACCTTCAGGCGAAGCGGATCATCTCCGACAGCCCGGTCGACCAATGGTGCCTGATAAACACTCACGTCAAGACGGACGTGAACGGCAATATACAGCCGGTTAAGTCCAGAGACCGGACCCAGCGCATTGACGGAACCGTGGCGTTCCTGTGCGCTTACCGGGCCCTCATGGACCACGCTGGCGAGTACGTCAACCTGAACAAGGAGACCACATGAGCATTTTTTCAAGTTTATTCCCGAAGCAGAGCGTGGAGATCGCGACCGCCGGGTACCTCCAGACGCTCGTCGGCTATGAGCCCGTCTTCAGATCCTTCAACGGAGGAGTCTATGAGGCCGGACTGTGCCGCGCTGCCATCCACGCCCTCGCGACTCACTCGGCGAAGATCAGACCGGTCGTGACGAAGGACAAGAACCTCCAGACGATCCTCGAGTATCAGCCGAACCCGTGGATGGACACCTTCAAGTTCCTCTACAAGGTCAGGACGATCCTGGAGTGCGAGAACACGGCCTTTATTGTTCCGCTCTACGACCGCTACTTCGAGAAGATCATCGGCTTCTATCCGGTGCAGCCGTCGAAGGCAGAGATCCGCGACAGAAACAACAAGAAGTACGTCGTGTTTACCTTCGCGAACCACAAGCAGGCGGCCATCGAGTTCGAGCGCGTCGGGATCCTGAACAAGTTCTTCTACAAGAACGAATACTTCGGGGAAAACAACTCGGCCCTCTACCCTACCCTCGACCTTCTGAAGACGCAGGAGCAGGGCATTAAGGAGGGCATAAAGCAGGGCGCGACGGTCCGCTTCCTGGGCAAGCTCGCACAGACGCTCAAGCCGTCCGATCTGGAAGCCGAGCGCAAACGCTGGGCAAAGGACAACCTCTCGCTGGAGAACTCCAACGGGATCGCGCTGTTTGACACGAAATATAGCGACGTCAAGCAGATAACCTCGCAGCCCTACGCCATCGCAGCGTCGGAGATCGAGGCCGTCCAGAACAGCGTCTATAACTACTTCGGCACAAACAAGAAGGTCCTCCAGAACAGCTTTACGAGCGACGAGTGGTCGGCCTTCTACGAGGGCAACATCGAGCCCTTCGCGCTCCAGCTCGCTCTGGTCCTGACCAACATGCTTTACACGCCGGTGCAGAAGAGCCACGGCAACAGGGTCGAGATGACCGCCAACCGGCTCCAGTACGCCAGCGTGACCGACAAGCTGAAGGTCGTGCAGGGCTTAATGGACCGCGGGATCCTGAACAGGAACGAAGGCCGCGAGATCTTCAACCTCGATCCCATCGAGGGCGGCGACGAGTTTTACATAAGGGCCGAATACACGATGGGAAACGGCAACGATGGAATGAATGAGTTCAACGAAGAGGAAGCCGCCGAAGCGGCAGAAAAGGAGAACGACAACGATGAGTAAAACACTCGAAGACAAGCTCGAAAGGGGCCGTCAGTATAGGTCCTTCGATGTCAGCGAAAAGAATATCGCAACCAGAGCCGAAGGCGACACCGACATGATCGTCGAGGGGTACGCCTCGGTCTTTGACTCGCCCTACCTGCTCTGGGACGGCGGCGACTACAAGGTCTGGGAGAAGGTCGACCCGCGTGCTTTTGATGACTGCGACATGAGCGACGTCATCATGCAGTACAACCACGAGGGCCGCGTCTTCGCCAGGATCTCAAACAAGACGCTCGAGGTCCGTCCGGACGAGGTCGGCCTGTTTACCCGCGCCTTCCTGGGCGGGACCGAGCTGGGCCGTCAGCTCTACGAGGAGATAGCCGGAGGCTACACGACGAAGATGAGCTTCGGCTTCACCATCGAGGAGGACGAGAGAACCACCGAGTCCCACATCGAGAACGGAATCGAAATCATTACGGTCTTACGCACGATCACCAAGATCGGCAAACTATACGACGTTTCGGCGGTGTCCATCCCGGCAAACGACGCCACCGAGATCTCGGCGCGAGCCTACTGCGAGGGAGTTATCGCAGAGGTCAAGGAGGAGATCCGCGCAGCCGAAGAAGCTGAAGAAGCAGAACGTCAGCGTCAGGACAACATCAACAGAATCAAAACACTCGCGGAGGTATTCAAGAAATGAACTACACCGAAATGACCGGCGAGGACCTCGAGCTCCGCATGGCTGCCATAGCCACCGAGTGCGAGGCCGAAGACGCCGACACCAACGCGCTGCTGGAGGAAGCCCGCGCCATCAAGGCCGAGCTGGAGACCAGACGCGCCGCGGCCGAAGAGAGAACCAAAGAGCTCGAAGAGGTCGCAGACAATCCTATCACCGAAACCATCATCGAGGAGGAAAGAAAAACCATGAGCGACATGGAAATCAGAAACAGCGCGGCGTACATTGACGCCTATGCAAACTACATCAAGACCGGAAAGGCTGAAGAGTGCAGAGCGCTCCTCACCGAGAACGTCTCCGGCGGACAGGTCCCCGTCCCCGAGTTCGTTTATGACATCGTCAAGAACGCCTGGGAGAAGGAAGGGATCATGTCCCTCGTTCGCAAGAGCTATCTCCGCGGCAACGTGAAGGTCTCCTTCGAGATCTCCGGCGAGGCTGCCACCACGCACACCGAGGGCGCCGCTGCTATCAGCCCCGAGAACCTCGTACTCGGTATCGTCGAGATGAAGCCGGCCTCCATCAAGAAGGTCGTACAGATCTCCGACGAGGTCTATGACCTCCGCGGCGAAGAGTTCCTCCGTTACGTCTACGACGAGATTACCTACAGGATCGCCAGAGCGGCGGCCGACAATCTCCTCACCAAGATCAAGGCGTGCGGAACCGTCTCCACCAACACTCCGACCACCAACGTGGCCGTAGGAGTCCTTGAGGAAGCCTCGATCGCTCTCGGCACCATCGCCAAGGCCCTCGCCAAGCTCTCCGACCAGTGCGAGAACCCCGTCGTAGTCATGAACAAGCTGACCTGGGCGAGCTTCAAGGCTGCCCAGTATGCGGCCAGCTTCCCCGCTGACCCGTTCGAGGGCTGCCCGGTCGTCTTCAACAACACCATCACGGCCTTCAGCGCTGCCACCACCGGCGTCCCCTACGCCATCGTAGGCGACTTCGGTCAGGGCGCTCTGGCCAACTTCCCCAACGGCGACGCCATCGACTTCAAGTTCGACGATCTCTCGCTCAAGAAGCAGGACCTCATCGAGATCCTCGGACGCGAGTATGTCGCGGTCGACGTCGTAGCTCCGGACGCCTTCGTTCAGATCATGAAGGAGGCCTAACCGGCTACAACCGGCTAACGGTTTAGCAATTAGGGCGGCGCTCATCAGCTCCGGCGTCGCCCTTTTTTATCAGGAGCTGGGACAGGAGCTGAAAATGAAGACACTCATAGCTATCCCCTGTATGGATCAGGTGGCGGCGGGCTTTTGCGGAAGCCTTGCCACGCTGGCGAAGGTCGGCGAGTGCACCGTCTCAATGTTATGCGGCTCGCTGATCTACGACTCCCGCAACAATCTCTGCAAGCAGGCGCTCCAGATCGACGCCGACTATCTCCTCTTCCTGGACTCGGACATGGTCTTCGAGCCGGATCTCCTCGAGCGCATGATGAAGCACATGGAGGACGGCAAGGACATCGTGACCGGGCTCTACTTCAGGCGGGGCTCACCGTTCACTCCGGTAATCTTCAAAGAGTTCATACCGGGCGAAGGGAAAGACGAGACCGTGGTCAAAGGCTACGAAGATTACCCCGCGGGCGAGATCTTTGAGGTCGCGGCCTGCGGAGGCGGCGCTCTGATGATCTCCAAGAAGGTCCTCGTGGACGTGGCGCTGAACTACCACACATGGTTCGATCCGATATTCCACGCGGGCGAGGATATGTCCTTCTGCTGGAGAGCTCGGGAGCTCGGCTACAAAATCTGGTGCGACTCGACGATCCCTCTCGGACACGTCGGCCAGATGATCGTAACGGAAGCCATCTATCACGCTACAAGGGACAAGGAGGCGAAGAAAAATGCCGAAAATTGAAATGAGAGCGACTTGCGTCACCAGCAAGGGCATATTCAAGCGCGGGCAGATCTACGAGATCCCCGAGGCCGGGCTGAAGGAGTTCACGCCCGAGTACATCAGGATCCTCGAGACCGAGATCAAGACAGCCCCGGAGACCAGGGCGAAGAAACCCGCAACCAAGAAAAAGACAGCAACGAAGAAATAGGAGGCCGAAGATGGCGCTCATCGACAACGTAAAAACCTCACTTGGGATCCTGGATCCGACGACGCCGACCCCGGCCACAATGGCCCGGACCGTCGATCTCCACGAGATCATTGACGCCTGCAAGGAAGATCTGAAGCAGGCGGGGATCCTGGAGACAGTCGTGGACGCCGAGGGCCCCTTCGTGACGCAGGCGTGCAAGCTCTACGCTCGCGCTATGGTCAACTTTATGGGCCAGGGCGAGATCTGGCGGAGCCGCTACGAAGGCTACCGCGACGGGTACGCTATGCGTCAGGACTATATCACAGAGCCGGAACAGTAAAGGAGGACGCCTATGTTTCAGGACTACGTCACTCTCTTAACTGCAACGACCACAACCTCGAGCGCAGGCGACGCGATAGACACCTTCACCGGGAGGGAGGTCTTCGCTCGCGTTGTATCAGCAAATGACCGTGAGAAAACGCTTGCGGCGTCCCGCGGGGAGACCGCGGAGTACGTCATCATCCTGTCGGACAAGCGCGACTATGACGGCCAGATCTATCTGGACTATGCCGGAGTCCGGTATCGCGTGATCGACACGCGCTTCTCGGACACCTCGCTGGAGATTCGATTGGTGGTGACAAAATGGCAGACACTATAACCATCGCGCTCCGGAAGGCGCTCCAAACCAAACTACTCGGAAAATGCAGCAAAGTCTTCTACCGGACCGCTCGCGGCGGCAACACCGGCGAGTTCGTGGTCTATGAGCTCTCGAACGTCATCGACGACGAGAACCTCTGGCAGACCACGCTCGAGGTCAACGTCCTCGGCCCCGGACAGAATACCGAGCCGGTCGAAAAGCTCGCGGATCAGATCTGGGAGGATCTCGACCATTGGTACTACCTGAACGGCGACCTGGGCTATACCTGCTACCAGCAGAGCCGCGCCCCGGTCAGCGAGGAGACCGACACGCTGAACCATCAGCGGCTCGTTTTCCTTATCCGCCTTTACAAATAACAAGGAGGCCAAAATGGCAAGAATTACTGGCTTAACCTCGACCACCAAGAAGAACCTCCAGCTCGACGCTGGGGCTCTCTACAAGGGCTGGGTCATGGGTACCGACACTCCGGGATCCTCGTCGTCGAAGCTGATCGGCGCGACCGTTGGAGGCACGACCTTCACGGCGACTCCGGAAGTCCGTCAGATCTCGGTCGACGGAGCCAAGGGACCGACCAAGGGCTACGAGACCATTGATAGCTGGACCGCGACCCTCGCGTTCACTATCAAGGAGTCGACCAAGACGGCCCTCGCGCTCGCCCTGGCTGCGTGCGACACCACGACCACGACCAGCCTCTCCGGATACTCGAAGCTCGCGGCCCGCGAAGGCATAGCTGACACCGACTACGTCAGCAACATCGCGTGGGTCGGAACGATCTCCGGATCCAGCGATCCCATCGTGATCATCCTGAAGAACGTCCTCGCCCTGACCGGTCTGACCTATCAGGCCCAGGACAAGAACGAGGCAGGCGTACCCGTGACGCTCACCGCGCACTACGACGTCTCCGACCTCGACGATATTCCCTTCGAGATCTATATGCCGGACATCGCGTAAGCGACACCACAAAAGGAGCTGAACATGAGAAAACTGAAAACCCTTGACGTCTTTGAGGCCCTTCGTCTCGTGCAGAAGTCGGGCCTTAAAGACCAACTCGTACCTCTGATCGAACGCTTCGCCAAGAAGCCGGAGGAGGTACAAAAGGCCGGGATCCTCGGGGTCCTGACGCTGATTGAGGTCTTCGCGGATAACAAATGCGAGGATCTGATCTACAAGTGGCTCGCGGGTCCGTTCGAGTGCGATCCGGACGAGATCCGGAACATGGAGCTCGACGATCTGGCGACAAAGCTGAAAGAGCTTACGGAGGAAAACGATCTCCGTAATTTTTTTACTGTGCTCTCTGGACTTCTTGGCCGGAAGCCCTGAAGCTCCTCGGAGCCTATCCGTGGGAATACGTCAAGGAGCTCGACGCGGACGCAGCCATCGACCTGATAATAGCCTCCAAGAAAGAGGACAACGAGGAGCGGATCTTCCAGCGCTGGATCTCCGGATACCAGCACGTCAGCTTTGACGAGTTCCGGGACACGGTCTGCCCGAAGAAGGCGAAGACCGAGGCCGAAGTCATGGCCGAACAGGAAGAGATCGCGGCCATGTTCGCGCAAGGCTACCACAAGGTCGACATTGACGAGATTTAAGGAGAAAACATGGAAATCTTCAAGCTGTTCGGCAGTATCTTAATCGACTCGTCCGAAGCTGAAAAGTCCATAAGCAAGACCGGCAAGGAGGCCGAGGGTCTCGGATCCAAGCTCTCCGCCGGTATTAAGACCGCGGCGAAATGGGCCGCGGGAGTCGTAGCTGGGGCGGCAGCCGTCGGGACCGCGATGGTCGCGGCAGCCAAAGACACCGCCGAGACCGCGGACGCCATCGACAAGGCCAGCCAGCGCATGAAGATGGACGCCGAGAGCTACCAGGAGCTCGCGTATGCGGCAGAGATGTCCGGCGTAAGCATGAGCACGCTCGAGAGCGCGGCCAAGAAGCTCGAGGGGACTGACCTCAACATGGAGGACGCCCTCGCGCAGATCTACGCGCTGGAAGACGCGGAGGAACGCGCTGCGAAGGCAGCGGAGCTCTTCGGAGACAAGGTCGCCTATGAGATGACGCCCATGCTCAACGCTTCCGGCGAAGAGATGGCCGACATGGCCAAAGAAGCCCATGACCTCGGGCTCGTAATGGGCGACGAGGCGGTCAAAAACGGCGCCGCCATGAATGACATGTTCGCAAAGGTCGAGGGAAGTCTCGGGGCTTTGAAGAACGGCCTGCTGACCGAGTTTATGCCCTACATCATGGAGATCCTTGACTGGCTTATCAAGGCCATGCCGAAGATCTCCGAGACTGTGAAGAAGGTCATGGACAAGATCATGCCGATCGTCAAGCCTATCCTCAACGCGGTCGTAAAGGTCGTCGAGGCCGTCTTCGCTTTGCTGGACGGAGACTTCGCCGGCTTCGCGGACGCGATCCTGGGAGCCCTCAAGGGACTCGGCGAGGGACTCTGGAACGCCGGCAAGGCTGCCTTCGAGCTCTTATGGGACGGTATCAAGTCCGTCTGGGACTCCATAAGCAACTGGGTCTCCGAAAAGGTCGGCTGGCTGGCGGACAAGATCATGTTCTGGAAGAAGGGCTCGGAAGAGATGACGGAGGAAAGCTACGGCACGACCTCGGCATACTCCGGCACTTCCGGCGGCGGGCGCTCGTTTGGCGGAGCCAGCACCGGAGGATCCTCGAGCTCTGGAGACCTGACCGTCTCGCTGAACATCGACGGGAAGGCCTTCGCGCAGGCGACATATAACAGCTACCAGGACGAAGCCAAGAGGAGGGGCCCGAGCCTTGTTACCACATAGTTTTACTGTCAATGGGACGGACATAAAAGCGTACATCCAGAAGTACGGCCTAATCCAGGCGGCTCCTCGCTATGTCGAGGGCAACGAGGGATATGTGGCCAGGAGCGGACGCTTCCGTCCCGACATCATAACCGAGAAACAGGATCTCACGGTCCGGCTGATGGCCCTGAAGTCTACGGAGCTGCCGACGGTCATCGCGTACTTCACGACGCCGACGTCAACGGTCGTCTGGTGGGACAGCAAGACCGGCGCGACGCACTCCGGGACGTATCTCGTCAACCTGGGCGAGCTGGTGGTCGCTCTTCAGGACACTTACAAGGAAGTCTTCGAGGGCCTTGAGATCACTCTGACGGAGCTCTAACATGACCGCATACATCGAAATAGACTACAACGGAAACACCTACACGCTCGACGATGACGCGATCACGCTCGAGGACCTGCCGAGGATCCAGCGCGAGGCCAGCCCGATCAACGACCAGCTCACGGCCGACGAGATGGACTTCGGCTTCTCGGACATAGATCTCGCGGAGCAGAACTGGAAGGACCTCCCGAAGGGGTCCGAGATCCGGCTCTTTCTGGATGGAACTCTGGCTGTCACGATGTACGCCAAGTCCGTCAGCAGGCTCTCGGTCCATCGCTGGCATATAACGGCCACGAGCGCGGTCGGGCTCCTGATCGGAGTCGAGCACGCCGGAGGTATGTACCTCGACGGCAGCGTCGACGTCGGAGATCTGATCGCGGAGATCATGGGCGGGACCTATGACAGCACGATCACCTACGGAGTCAAAACTCTCTACAAGTACACGACGAACACCGGCGACTACTACGTCGAGAAGGATCTCGCGGACATCATCGTCGTCGGATGGCTGCCGCTGGTAAAGGACGCCCGGGACAACCTGCACAAGATACTCCAGGCATACGGAGCCAGCGTGCTCAAGTACACGGACGGCTACCCGCTTATAGGCTACAACGACCCGCAGCAGGCCGTCGCGATCTCGGACGACGTCTTGAGCCTTGAGGGCTCGATCAACTACGACGGGAACACCGTGACGGATGTCTATGTGGTCGAGCATGACTTCGTAGCCTCTACCAAGCCCGCGATGGAGATCCTGGCGGACTTCTCGGACAACCTCACGGCCTTCGCCAACAGGCGGGTCCTCTTCGCCAAACCTATCCAGCCCTCGACCATCGTGGTCGCTGATCCGGGCGGGACGCCTCTGACTCCGGGGACAGACTACACCATCACAACGCATTGTAACTACTGCATAATCTCGACCGCGGCGGCGGTCGCTTTTGTTATATCTGGGCAGCCTTATCAGGATAACGCCCAGGAGTTCCACGCGGCGACCGGGATCACCGGACAGACCTCCGAGATCCACGTCACGCAGAACACGCTGATCAACAGCGCGAACTCCGCGAACGTACTGGGCAGGCTGGCCGACTACTACGCAAACGCCAGGATAGAAAACTACAAGTTCGAGCTGATAAACGCCGAGCCGAAGACCGGCGACATGGTGACCTACAACGACGTCGCCGGAGCAGCTGCGAGCGGGATCGTCACCAGGGAATCGGTGGCCATATCCGGCATAGCTGCCGCGCAGGCCGAGATCGTCTCGAACTGGCAGCCGGGTAACTTCGGCAACACCTTCAACGCCTTCAAGATCGTCGACAAGACGGCGCTGGGCGGGAACCTGACGGGGACCTACTCGGACGCAGAGCTCGAGGGCAAGGACGTCATGATCGTGATCTTCGACTCTGCCTCCGGAGGATCTGGCGGGACGAACGGCGAAGACGGTCAGGACGCAAGCCACAACTCCGGCGTGACGCCGGTGCAGACCTCGCCGTATGACATCTATCTGCTATATCAGTCCGGCCAACCCGGTCAGGGCGGAGGACCCGGACAGTACGGCGACGGCGGTCCCGGAGCCAAGCGCTACAACATGATCCGTACGACCTTCTCGGGGTCTTATGCGGTCAGCCTGGGCGCAGGCGGCGACGGAGGAACTGCGGGCCTGCCAGGAGCGGACGGCGACCACACGACCTTCGGGAGCTGGAGCTCGGACGTCCACGATCTCGAGGGGACTTATGTGAACTTCGTCAGCGGGGACATATACGGCGGCCCGGGTCTGCCTGACACGTCGCTCCGCGGGTATTACGGCGCGGCTGGCGGCTATTATGACTATGACGCCAACAAGTACGTCAAGCCTGTAAGGCCAAACTTCTCGCCCTCGATCACTCCGGCCCACACTATGCTCTGGACAGGCCACGACATTTACCAGGGCGACGTCACGATCGAAATGAGACCTTGCCCGGGCGGCAACGGAGCCGGTGCAGGGAAATATCCCGCTCCGCATAGCAACGGGACGGCCGGAGGCGATGGAGACTTGAGCCTCAACACCGTCCACGTCGGTAACAAATGGTATGTGACCGTGGCCGGTGGAAATGGCGGTGACGGCGGCGATCAGGTCGCCTCGACCGTGACCCCGAACCTTGGCCAAGGTGGAAGCGGCGGCGGTCCCGGATCTGGAGGAGGCGGCGCCGGAGCTGGCGCGACTTTCCCGGACGCGAACAACTCAAGACCGGCCGCAAAGGGCGGCAGAGGCGGCAAAGGCGGCAAGGGCGGAAAAGGCTCGGACGGCTTCGTGCTGATCTATTATCACAACTAACAGGAGGAACAACATGAGAATCATCACTCCGGAGCTCAACACTATCAGGATCGGACACCAGGGCGAGAACGGCGCGGTCTGCGTGCAGATAAACGCGGCCGACTGGCCGACACTCTATGGGGCGGGCGAGTTCCGTCTCGACCACCAGCGCCCGAGCGACCCGGCGGGCTATCCCTGCGAGGTCAGCTTCGACGGTCAGGTCGTGAGCTGGATCGTGACCGCTTCCGACGTGGCCATCGCTGGCTACGGGAAGGCGGAGCTCGTTTATAAGGTCAACGACGTCGTCGCGAAGTCCATCACCTACTCGACCATAATCGAGGCCAGCGTGGACGGCTCGGGAGATCCTCCGGAACCGTGGGAGAGTTGGGTAGACGAGGTAATGGACGCTCGCGACGAGGCGGTAGAGGCGGCGAGCAACGCCGCAGACAGCGAACGCAACGCCTCGGCAAGCGAACAGGCGGCTTCACAGAGCGAGAGCAACGCCCACGGCAGCGAGTTAGCGGCGGCGGGTAGTGCCTCGTCTGCGGAAACCTACGCTCTCAAATCGGAAGGGTATGCGGTCGGCAAGCAGAACGGAACGCCCGTCGAAAGCGGGTCGCCGTACTACCACAACAATGCCTCATACTACGCAGCTTACGCAAACGAAAAGGCCGAGGAGGTCGCACAGGCACTCGGCCCGATAAACGCCCACCTTGCAGACCACAATAACCCCCATCAGGTCACGCCGAGTCAGATTGGAGCCATCGAGAAGGTCGCGGGGGCGGTCGCGGACAACATCGCGGTGCTTACTGCGGCGGGAGAGGTCGCGGACAGCGGCGTGTCGATGGAGTTAGAGGAAACGCTCACGGGCGAGTTAGTCAGCTTCAAGGCGTTGGCGGCTACGCCGTTAAAGGCGTTGAATGTCGCCCTCTCCCCCTTACAGGACTTAAACGGCTACGACAACCCGTGGCCCGGTGGAGGAGGGAAGAACAAGTTCGACAAGGACGACGAAACCCTTGTTTATGGGGCATATTTAGGCGGCGGCGTTGTCGTGTCGAACGGCAACAACAGGGTCGCGTTTTGCCCTTGCGCTCCAAACACGACTTATACCGTCAGCACAAGGAAAAATGCGGGTGATGTCAACGAGTTTGGTGTTGCGTATGCTACGACGGTAGAAAAACCGACAGGCGGTACGGCGTACTCGGACTATATCACCGCGTCGGGGAGTGCGGGATTGTGGCAAGCGGTAACGATAACCACGGGAGCGAGTGCGACTTGGCTTATCGTCTTTCTTGGTCGTGCAGCGTATGTGGCGGACTCGCTGGCGAACTTGCAGGTTGAACTCGGGTCAAGTCGTACAACTTGGCAACCCTATTCCAACATCTGCCCCATTACGGGAAGGACGGAGATAAATGTTTACAAGGCGGGAGCGAACTGGTGCGGCGGCAAGCTGTTTGCGGACAGAGTGGAAAACACATTGTCGGGCGTTACACGGTCGGGAAATGATGTAACATTCGCGGCTAACGCTTCGACTTCGGACTACCTTATCCCGTCGCCCGTTGTGCCGTATAAGGCAAATACGCAGTACACCTTCATACTGACAGGCACGAACGCCAACAACCGTTCAAATCTGCGAATAAACTACACGGACAATAGCTACGACCTTATCCCTAACTTTTCTTCGACGAAATCAACGCAGAGGATAGTCAGCGACGCGGGAAAGACGATTTATGCGCTTATCAAGGTAAACAGCGGCGGCAATACCACGCTTTACTGCGACGAGTGCGGGATATTTGAAGGGAATGTCGCGGCAGACGCTTTTGTGCCGTACACGGGCAAGGTTGAAAACATCAGCTTGGGCGGCACGGTCTACGGCGGGACGGTTGATATTACGGACGGGGAAGGAACGGACACACTAAAGAGCGTAGACTTGGGAACTCTCACATACTACAAACAAGGCTCCAACAACTTCTACGCCCTTTTGTCCGACGCTAAAACCTTCGTGGCGGGGGCTATGCCGAATATCGTATGTAGCGCATACCCGAAAAGCGTGAACGGCGCGGTATCAAAACAGGCAGACGGTACTATCTTCGGGAACAGCAACGACAAGTACATAGTTATCTGCGACAGCAACCACAGCGCAGACAATACCACGCAGTTTAAGGCGGCTATGTCGGGCGTTCAGTTAGTCTACGAACTTGCAACGCCTAACACCCTTACCACAACCCCGACGGAGATAACCACCCTCAAGGGCGACAACAATATATGGAGCGACGGGGATAGTTTGACGCTAACCCGCTACAAAGGGCTTGCCGAAATCGTCGCGGAAATCGTCGCCGAGTTGAACGCATAGGAGGTCTGCGATGGGAGAGAGCATAATCGTCGCACTTATAACTGGCCTGTTCGCCCTTGCGGGGACATACTTCGCGAACCGCAAGGCGGCGGCTCTTATGGAGTATCGCTTGAAAGAACTCGAAAAGAAAGTGGACAAACACAATCAGGTGGTCGAGCGGACTTTCAAACTCGAAGAACGCACCGAACTGCAAGAGGCCGAAATCAACCGCCACAAGGAACGCCTCCGCATACTCGAACAGGAAAGGAGAAACCCGTGAAAAACCTACTGACAGTAAAGAGCCTCGTGACCCTCACGCTCACGCTCGTCTTTTCCTACCTGTCCATAATTGGTAAAATCAGCGGCGAGCAATTCCTGACGATCTTCACCGTCATAATCGGCTTCTACTTCGGCACTCAGAAGGCCAAAGACGACTACGAGAAGGACGAGAAATGAGTACGATTAAAAGCCAGCTATGGCTCCCGACGGGGACGATCCTGACCACCGAGCTCGACAGCGAGTTCTATATACTCCCGAACTTCCGCGCCTGGGAGATCGCCAATAACAAGGCGACCGAAGACATCAAGCTCGAGATCCCGAGCCGGTACGCCTGGAAGCTCCTCGAGATGCTCCAGATCACGCGCAACCACATCGGACGCATAGACGTCAATAGCTATTATCGGACGCCGAGCTACAACGAGTCCGTCGGCGGAGATCCTCGGTCTTGCCATCTTATCGGCGAGGCCGTGGATATATCCAGACCGAGCCAGACGCCGAAGGAGCGCGACGCTATGATCGCGTGGTGGTCGAGTCTCTGCGACGCCTTCGACGAGATCGGGGCGATCGGCCTGTATTCCTGGGGCTACCATCTGGAGATCGGGAGCGACCGGCGCTTCGGCCAGACGGCCTTCTGCGTCCGGAACTATCTGAACAAATAAGGAGCGACTATGGCCTACAACATACTGATCCTCGACCCGGCGACCTACCGAGTCTGGCTGTCCGGTCAAGCCTACAACACAACGACCCGGCTCTCGGTCCGGGACTGGTGCATACACGAGGACGCAGAGCTCTGTTTCAACCTCGGGATGTTTGATATGGGCTCCGGACGAGGTATCACCTACGTCCACACGCCTCACGGCGATCTGGGCTACGGCGGAGCCTCGGACAAGCTGGATCTCCCGGGCGGGTACGCCTGCCAGGGCTACTCTAACGGCATAAAGGTCGGGAAGATGTCGATCAACAAGCCCCTCGGAGGATCTCGGACCCGAAATGGTATCGGGATCACCGACCGCGGGCACATCATCATCGCCCAGAGCGGCCACAAGGTCACGGAGGCGACATTCTGCGGGGCGGTCAACCAGTACGTCCTCGCGAGGTCCCAGACGGTCAAGCTCTTCGTCTTACAGGACGGAGGAGGCTCGACGGCCGAGTGGTCGAACGTCTCGCGCCTGGGCTTCACTCCGGAAGGCGGGCGTCCGGTCTCGACGGTCGTCTGCGTCAAGCGGAAGGTCCAGCCGGTCCTCTCGCGGCCCTTGTATAACGGCTGCAAAGGCGACGACGTCAGCGCCCTCCAGCTTATCCTGGGCGGGATCTCGACCGACGGAGACGCAGGCCCGGCGACGGCTGCCAGGATCAAGGCCTGCCAGAAGGCCCTCGGCTTCCCGGCAGCGCTCCAATGCGGAATAGTATCAGCCTACACAGCCAAGAAGCTGGGCTACAAGTCAACGATATAGCTTTCCTGTTCGTCCTCCGGTGTCCTTCGGGCCCGGGGGCTTTTTTTATTGCCTTGGTGGTTTCTTTAGTGGTTTCTCTGGCTTCTAAAATCGTGAAAAAGAATGAAAAAGAATGAAAAGGAATGACAAGGATTAAAAACGCCGAAGCCTTGAAAAATCAACGAAAAACGCCGCAACCGTTGGAATTGCGACGTTCTCGTTTTGGCGGAGAAGGTGGGATTCGAACCCACGTTGAAAGCCTTCAAAGCCTTGAAATATCAATGTTTTGCGTTTTGGTGGTTTCTGTTGGTGGTTTCTGTTAGCATAAGCGACTCGAAGAAGGTGTCGCGCTTTTCGGCCCATTCCGCTCTGGTAGAGTCAAACATATTCGAGTAAACCTTGTCCATAACATACGGCGACGCCCAGCCTCCGGAGTCCTGTACGACCTTCGAGGGAGCTCCAAGCGTGGTCAGCATTGTCGAGGCGTATATGTGCCGGAGGTCGTGGAAGGTCATCGAGATCCCGGCGTTCTTCATTTTCCGCTTGAACCTGAAATAGATCGAGTTTCTGGTCTCCGGTACGATCAGACCGTCGAGGCCCTGCGTCATCCACGCCTTGTAGGCGGGCGTCTGATAGATCAATGCCAGGATGTAGTCCGGAGCCTTGACTCTGCGCTTCCTGGTCGCCGTCTTTGCGTCGGACTTCGTAATGGTCTCCGGGCCGATGTCGACCGTCACGCGGTCAATGCTGATAAAGCCGTCCCGGACGGAGCTGCACATGATGCCCCGAATCTCCGACATACTGAACGACATCCACATAGCCAGCAGCGTCGGAAGCTCGACCGAGGACCCGCGGACGGCTGCTATCACTCGCGCCGGATCCGGGAGATCCGGATGGCTGCTCTGGATCCGCGGGAGCCTGACGTCGAACGCCCTCTTGCAGACGGCCTTGAGGGCCGCGGAGACGAGCCCGAACTCGTTCTTGACGGTCTTCGGGGATAGTGCCCTTCCGGAGACCTTCGAGGGGCGCTTGAGCTCGATGTTGATGGCTGCCTGTACGTCGAGATCCGTCAGAGACTTCACCGGGCGGTCCATCAGATCGGGGAAGGCGTGAGCCAGGATCTTCTTGTAGGAGGACAGCGTGGTCGGGGATAATGTCTCGGAGAGATCTATGTACCTGACGATGGCCTGCCGGACCGTCAGATCCGCCGGGCGGGTCAGCTCTTCCTCGCGCTGGGCGAGGAGCTCGTGAGCGAGACGGCTGCACTCGGCCTTTGTGTCGGCCGTTATACGCCTGTATTGTTTGTGGCCGTCTACGGTGCCCAGGAACACTCTCACACTCCACCGTCCACTTGTTAGTTTTTTAGGGGTCAGCATGGCCGCTCTCCTTTTGTCTGTAAAGAGATAATGTTGCAAAGGATGAATGTATCGACAAGACCGAAAAAACCTCGCTACGGGGCGATTTTCGGCCTTCTCGAATGTTTCGTTGGTATTTCAACGCTTATAGCGTCCTGACGCGACGATGGTCTTCGCCATGTCCAAAAGAAGGTCCTGTCCTTCCTTGTTAAGGGCCTCAAACATGGACGTCAGGGCGACCCTCGGATTGTTTTCCTGATCCTCGAGCCCGAGCAGCCACGTCTCGGACACTCCCAGCGCCTTCGCGATAGCAGAGATCCGGCTCGCGGAGAGATCCACGAGGCCCAGCTCGATCTTGTTTATTGAGGATCTCGACACATAACCGACCTTGTGGGCGAGCTCCTCCTGGGAGAGCTTATTTACCAGTCTGGCGTTCTTTATTCGTGCTCCTATGTTTTCCATGTCATTTTCCTCCGGGCCCTCATTGTAGAACATCGCGAGACAAAAAGCAACTTTTTTCTGTTTTTTGTAGAATTACGGTTGACAAGGGAAGAATAGGTGATAAAATTGGTGTAGATTTTAATTCTACAAAGTCAAGGGAGGCGCCCATGAAGATCAAGGGAAGACTCGCAGATACCGGCGAAAAGTGCGTAATGGAGGCCAATGGCTTCTGGCTGGCAGATCGTGGCCGCAAGATCACGAGCTACGTCCGCATTGATAAGCCGGACAACAAGCAGTATTCAATGGATCGCAGGCGCCTTTTTTACGTCGAGACGGTCGACTAAAGCGCGGAAAGGAGGTAAACATGGACGGAAACCTGCTGAAGTACCACATGGCGAGATCCGGAAAGACCCAGAAGGATCTGGGCGAAGCTCTCGGGATCTCCGTCAAGTCGGTCAACGGCAAGATCCTCGGGAGGACGGAGTTCCGAGCCAGCGAGATCGGCAAGATCAGCCGGATCTGCGAGCTGACGCCCGACGAGGTCATGCAGATTTTTTTTGAATAAGGTGTAGAATGATATTCTACAAAGGAGTCAAGCATGAAACTGTTGAGCATTGACGACGTGATGGCCCTCCTGGGCGTAGGCCGAGCGACCGCGACGAGGATCGTCGAGCAATCGGGAGCAGCTCTGCCGAGGCGGAAGGGACAGGCCTATCTGGTCGTCGAGTCAAAATTACGAGCTTATTTAGAAGCGGGAGGTAACAAGTGAAAACCAAGAAGGACAAACTGATCGACGCGCTGGCCGCTGTGGCCCTTGTGGTCGGGCTGATCGTTATGACCATCTACATGGCCTGGAACCTCCCGGAACATTTAACGACTTGGAGGTAACGTGAAGAATGATCAACACAAAACTGATAGAGGCAGCCTACAAGGAAATCAGGCGAGCCCAACACATCGGGGACATCTCGGGGATCGCGTTCAGCTATGGATTGCCCGGCTACGGGGGGATCTTCGTGACGAAGGGAAACCTGATAGCACGCTTCGGGGAGAACTACCTGATCGAGCCCTTCTCGGAGGAATACCCGGCGAGGGCCTATGTGATCTCGGAGGGCGGCGTCAAGTGGTACGCCATTCTCTCCAGAGACGAGATGACGGCGGAAGATTGGAGGAGGCTGGACGAATGGCAAGAATAGAGGCTTATGCCTGGAACGACACGGACACGGTCCGCGAGATCAAGATCCAGCAGTTCGATGACGTCGAGAAGGCCCGGCTCTGGCTCCGGCACGCCAAGACGACTAACAAGATCCTGGCAACTACGCCGGAGGACATCGGCAAGGCCCGGGAGCTCCTCTGGGGAGGCAAGTAATGAGCTCGCTGTGGCCGATGAGCTTCGGGGTCCGGGTAAAGGTCCCTTGTCACGGCTGCAAGGACCGGACGCCGACCTGCCACCGGGCGGGAGAATGTAAACGCTGGGCGGAGTACCTCGAAAAACGAGAGGCCCGCCGTCAAAAAATCATAGAAGGACGCAGACGCGAAGGAGGTAACACAAATGGCTAAACTGTACGAAATTGATCAGGCGCTCGAGGCCCTTATGGAGGGAGCCTTCGACCCGGAGACCGGCGAGATCCTTGAGGACGCCTACGAGAAGATCGAGGCGCTCCAGGAAGAGAGGACGGCCAAGATCGAGGGGATCGCGCTCTGGATCAAGAACCTGAAGGCTGACGCTGCCGCCTACAAGGAGGAGAAGATGGTCTTCGCCGAGAGGCAGAGGGTCGCCGAGAACCAGATCGACAGGCTGGAGACGTTCCTGACCCGCTATCTCGCGGGCGAGAAGCTGAAGACCACGAGGGTCTCTATCAGCTACCGAAGCTCGCAGGCGGTCGAGGTCGAGGATCTGACGGCCATCCCGGTCGAGTTCCTGCTACCGGCGGACCCGAAGCCCGACAGAGCAGCCATCAAGGCAGCCATCAAGGACGGGATGGTCGTGCCCGGCGCGAGGCTCGAGGACAGGACCTCGATCCAGATCAAGTAAGGAGGGCAAGATGGGAGTCAAAGAGAGTGTATTCACAAAGAGGCCCGGGTGTATGTTGCGGCACGTCAACATGAGCCTGACGCTGGAGAACCTTCAGCGCTACGTCGGCGGCTACATCGAGATCCTCCCGCTGGGAGTCTTCTGTGACCAGGACGTGATCCTGATCTGCAACGAGGAAGGCAAGCTCCGCCATCTGGAGCCGAACTTCACCTTGACATCTATGGGCAGCTTCCTCCCGGTCGAGGACGTGATAGTGGGCGACGTGATCTTCGCCGCCGCTAAAGACGAGGAGATCGTGGGGCTCGAGGGCGACATCGTGGAGCTGCGCGAGTGGCTCATGGATCAGGGCGTGATCTTTTATGAGTGAGGACAATATGAAGAAGCGGATCATGACAGACGAGAGGAAGCACGCCGCGGCTGTGCTCTTAAAAGAGGGCAAGAGCGACGCCGAGATCGCCAAGAGGCTGAACTTTCCGACGGACGTGATAACCGCATGGCGCCAGTCCACCGGGATCCCGGAGGGCGACAAGGCCCCGCGCAAGCCTTATAGGAAGTTGAACAGCGCGGTCACGACCTACACGGACCCGGCTCTGATCAATGCCAAGCCTGTGGAAAAGCCTGTGGAGATCCCGGAAGCCATCCCGGAGCCTGTCAGGATCCATCCGCCGACGCCGAAACCGGAGCCGGAAGAGATCCCGATCGAGGCGGCCACCAGAATTATCAAAACGAAGGACCGGGCATATATCGAAATGCTGGTCGCGTATTTAAGAGTCTATTTAGAGTGTGAAACCCCAAGGAGGTAACAAATGGGTATTCCTATCAAGGGCTTCGAGCGCTACACCATAGAGCGCGACGGAACCATAACGAACACAAAGACCCAGAAGATCCTCAAGCCCATCTACGCCAACAACGGCTATGTGCACGCAGATCTCCATGACGGGAAAGGCAACCACAAGATCCAGCTCGTGCACAGGCTCGTTGCGGAGCATTTCATCCCGAACCCTGACAACCTTCCATGTGTCAACCACAAGGACGAGGATCCCCACAACAACGAAGCCGACAATCTGGAGTGGTGCTCGTATGAGTACAACGCGAACTACGGGACGGCGCCAGAGCGAAGGCGTGCGAGTATGGATCCTTTTTACAAGTCCGAGAAGATTAAGGTCCAGGCTCGGGTGAACGGAGAGAAGCGAGGTAAGCCGGTCATCCAGCTAACGAAGAGCGGCGAGATGGTCCGGACGTATGGATCAGGGAAAGAGGCGGCAAGAGAAACCGGAGCGAACGGCAGCCACATATTAGAGTGCTGCCGTGGGTCTCGGAGATCCGCCGGAGGATATGTTTGGCAGTTTGAAAGGAGCTAATTATGGGAATCTGTGTAATTTTGTACGGCAAGAGCGGAGCTGGCAAGTCCAGATCGCTCAAGAACTTCAAAGAGGACGAGATCTTCCTCGTCAACGTACTCGGCAAGGCCCTGCCGTTTAAGGGCAACTTCAAGTATATAACCAACACGGACGCCGTCCAGACCATCATGCAGGGGCTCTCCAAAATGCCCACCAAGACGGCCGTCATCGACGACTTCGGCTACATTATGACCAACCTGTTCATGCGTGGCCACGGAGGCGGCGATCAGTTCAAGCTCTTCAACCAGATCGGGGACACCGTCTGGAACTTCATCAACTTCATTCAGGGCCCGGCGGTGGCTGATGACGCCATCGTCTACCTCGTCATGCACGAAGACGTGAACGAGGACGGCACGAACAAGCTCCGCACGATTGGGAAGCTCCTCGATCAGAAGATCTGCATTGAGGGAATGTGCACCGTAGTGCTGCACGCAGTCATCAAGGGCGACAAGCACGTCTTCGAGACCCAGAGCAACGGCAACGGGATCGCCAAGAGCCCGGAGGGAATGTTCGAGACCGTCGAGATCGACAACGATTTGAAGTTCGTCGACGAGGCTATAAGGAACTACTGGGGACTCAAGAAGAACACCACGAAGAAGGAGAGCAAGTGATGGCTGACGTCAACCGCGACAACATCAGCACCTTGCAGTACCTCGTGGACTGGGTATCAGATAATCCCTTGCGTTTTTCAAGAAGCGGAGATCTCGAAAAGTGGGGAATTATCAACCACGTCGACGGACATCAGCGGCTCTATATCGACAAAAAGGTGTTTGTCGATAAGATGAGCGAGGGGCTCCGGAGCTGTAAGAGCTTCTTCACATGGGCAACGACAAAAGGCCTTCTGATAACCGGAGACAATCGCTTATCCACGGTGGCTCGAATACAAGGGCGTCCTGTAAGAGCGGTGTGCATACTTTTGGACAAGGCGACGAAATTATTAAAAAGCGACTTGTCGGAGGGTAATCCCAGTTCGATTTTTTCCACAACATTTATCGAAAATACGGCGAAACGATTGGCGGTCAAGTACATCAACGTGCCGTGTTATGTGTATTTCATTACAGATGGGACTAACGCCGTCAAGATAGGAGTGGCAAAGGATATTCAAAAGCGCCTCGTTCAAATACAAGTGGACAATCCAAGACAACTGCACGTCCTCTACCAGATCGAGTGCGTCTCGGAGCGTCATGCGTTTGACGTGGAGAATGAACTACACAAAACCTACGGCGAATACCATCTTCAGGGCGAATGGTTTTCAATCAAAGACAAATTATTAGAGGAGGATAAAGCATGAAACCTATAACCAACTGGAACGACATACAGACCTCGGGCGACTTCAAGGCCCTCGAGCCCGGCGGGTACGTCATCAAGATCGAGACCGTGACCGACAACGAGGCGAAGAAGTACCTCGACATCATCTACGACATCGCGGAAGGCCCGGAGAAGGGCCGCTATGCTGACGACTGGGGCAAGGACCATCCCTACGCTCACAGGCTCGTCAGATCCTACAAGGAGAGCGCCCTGGGAATGTTCAAGGGCTTCATCAAGGCGGTCGATGAGTCCAACGGCACGAACTTCTCCGAGCAGGCCAAGACCGGCATAAACGAGAAGGAGCTCGTCGGGAAGATCGTGGGCGTCGTTATCGGCCAGGAAGAGTACCAGAACGACTACGGCGACATCAAGCTCCGCCTGACTGTCCGCAGCGTCAAGAGCGCCCAGGACATCCGCGAGGGCAAGTACAACATCCCGGACGTGAAGAAGCTCAAGGACGAGGTCAAGGTCGAAGCTCCGGAAGGCTTCGTCCATGACGACGATCTGCCCTTCTGATGGCCTTTCTTGTGGAGGATTCCAGGCAGCAGAAAGGCAAGCACGTCCTCAAGAACGACTGGTGGAGCGCACACGGTGACAAAATCTGCCGCTGCGCTCTCCCGGTCGGGGACTATGCCCTCTTCCCGACTGTCGCGGTCGACACCAAGGCCAGCATGGCCGAGATCGCCCAGAACATCGGGAACGCCGAAGACCATGCTCGCTTCCGGCGCGAGCTGATAAAGGCCCGGGAGTTCGGCTGCAAGCTCTTCGTCCTGGTAGAGAACGAGGACGGTATCCGGAGCGTCGCAGACGTCGCCTTCTGGGACAACCCGAGGCTCGCGGAGTGCCCGGTGGCCATTACAGGCTCGAGGCTCTCGAAGGCTATGGCGACGATGGAGGGCAAGTACGGCGTGACCTTCGTCTTCTGCCGTCCTGATGAGGCGGCCGAGATGGTCAATAGATTGTTAGGTGGTAGTGATGGGAAATAGCTTTTTTAAGATCAACAGGGACCTCTTCCAGAGCGACATCTGGATAGACGACGAGCCCTATGATAGGCGGTCGGCGTGGATTTACCTGATAGGCATGGCGAACTATAAACAGACTCGTCGCTTTTATAAGGGATCCTTGCAGACCACGGAGCGAGGACAGCTCCAGACGTCTGTGGAAAAACTCGCGAAGGCTTGGAAATGGAGCCGTGGCAAGGTGCGGAGATACCTAAAGGCACTCGAACAGGCCGAAATGGTACATACACACGGTACACCAAACGGTACAACCATAACCATTGAAAAATACGCAGTTTATCAAGATCGGCGACCAACTGATGGACCAGCAGACGGAACACCGGACGGGTCACCGGACGGGTCACCGGACGGAACACACAAGAAGAATAGAAAAGAAGGGAAAAAGAATAGCCAAGAAGCGCGCGCACGCGCGGGGGAGCCTTCGGCTGATCTCTGGGAAGATGACGAGGAAGACTTCGGCAGCTACCAGAGCTCCGACACGTCCAACCTGACGGACGCCGAGAAGAAGGCCCTGCTGCTGGCGTGGGAGCGTGAGGCGTTCAAGATGAGGGAGGGCAATAACTGATGGCTATTGAATACTGGATAGCGGCCCAGATGGTCGACAAGCTCTGCGCGAGGAACCTGATCCGGCGCCGGATAAACTCGACCGAGCGGGAGATGATGATCGCGGACATCCAGCAGACCTATGTGACCTGCGACCAGCGGATCCTGTACGAGGTCTTTATGGACTGGATCAACCAGGGCCACGACATACCGCAGCCGGCGGATCTGATACCGAGGGTCCGGGCGATCGAGAGGTCGAGCAAGAAGGGCTCGGGGCTGAACAAGCTCACGCCGGAGCAGATCACGGAGTGCAGGCAACTCTGTATCAGCCACAACGTAAACGGCCGGGGCTATCTGGAGCTGGTCATAGAAGACGATACCGGCAACAGAGCTCCGACGATCAGAGGGAGCTACGAGGCCTTCAAGAAGAGGCTCGTGGCAGCGCTCGAGGATGGGAGGATCCATTGATGGACAAGAAGCACAAATGCCAGAACTGTCGGCGCCGTCTGATGGTGCCTCACCGTAACGGCTTCCCGGAGCACTTCTGCCTGCTGGACGGCCACGGAATGAGCCACAAGGAAGTCGTGACGAGCTGGTGTCCGAGATGGGCCAGAGATGTGAAGCTGGCGGAAGGAGGAAGCTGATGGCGATCCACCATCTGAAGATAAGGCCTGAATACTTTGCGGACGTCTTAATTGGAGTAAAAAAGGCCGAGCTCCGGAAGGATGACCGAGGCTACGAGGTGGGAGATATTCTCGTTCTGCACGAATGGGACGAGGACCGCTGTACCGGAAAGGCTTGTTGTGTATTCGTGACGCACGTTCTCCGCAACTGTCCGGAGTATGGTCTGGCCGAGGACTACTGCATACTATCAATTGATCGAGGAGGAAACTGATGAGCATACTGATTAAGGGAGTGAAGATGCCGAAATCTTGCGGGGATTGCCCGTGTCAACAGGAAGAGTATGGCTATTGCCAAGTCATCGAAGAAGAAGCGCGCTTTTGCGACTACACGAGCCGCCCCGAATGGTGTCCGCTTGTCGCCCTGCCCGAACACCACGGAAGGTTGATAGACGCGGACGCACTCTATAAAAGACTTTTGAAGCAACAGGACGGACACGAAGAAGAATTAGCAATAGGGGACTATGTGTTCCGATCCATTATAGCCGCCGCACCCACGGTCATAGAGGAGGAGTGAAGATGACAGACAAACAATACAGCGAAGCCCAGCGCATTATAGGCAGGCTCGAGGGGCTGGCTGAAGGTCTGAAGACTGATATGTTACATGGCACCGCGTTCTGCCTTGACAAGCTCGTCGAGGAGCTCCGCAAAGAGGACCGCAAACCGAACGAGGATCTGAAGCTGAAGGCCGGCGGAAACTACAACGTGAAGGTCGACGACGAAAAGCCGAGCTCGTACTTGTAGGGAGCTGCAAGGAGGTCATTATGGGCCGTCGAAAGATTGAGCCGAACTACATACTACCGCGGGAGGTCTATATGTCTACGCTCTGGTACATCCGCAACTACCGGCGCTGGATCCTCGACAAGGAGGCCATCGTCGAAGCCTCGCCGCCACCGCCTGACGGCCAGCCGCGGGGAGCTGCCGCCGGAGATCCGACGAGCCGCGCGGCCATCAGGCTGGCGATCGTGAGCGCGAAGCTGAAGCCGATCGAGCTCGCCCTGGATGAGATCCCGGAGGAATACCGCGCTGGGATCCTGGGCGCGATCATCGAGCGGCGCCGATACCCGGACTATGCCGATCTTACCACCTGGAAAAGGTGGCGCCAGCGCTTCGTGTTTTTCGTGGCCAAGGAGCTGGGCTATCACGAGGCGATGTACCGCGAAAAATAAAACACATCTGTTTTTCGTTTATTTTCGTGATATTTTGGTATCGGCAAAAAGCCACCGGGCGCTTCAACCAGTTCGTACACAGCAGACTCCAAGCCTAATCGAAAAGACTCCTCTGTTACCTCGGGGAGTTTTTTCGTTATGTGAAAACTATGGCCAAGAACTTCGCGGAAGCCTTCTACAACTCAAAACGCTGGGTCGATTGCCGCAGCAGCTACATCTCCCAGCGGATCGCGATCGACGGCGGACTCTGCGAGCGCTGCCACAACGCGCCGGGCTACATCGTCCACCACAAGATCTACTTGGATCCGACGAACATCAACGACCCGGAGATCTCACTCAACCACGACAATCTGGAGTACCTCTGCCACGAGTGCCACAACGACGAGCACGTCGGGCGGGAGGCGCCGCTGTGCAGCTTCGACGCGGAGGGCCGACCCTGTGCCGCTACCTAAAAGCATAACCAAAACAACCAAGCAGAACGGCAAGGTCGCCGTCGAGTTTATCGACAACGTGGAGGCCTGCAACTATACGCTGGCCGAGCTGACGAAGGCCGCGCTCCGGGACATAGGAAAGGTCCTGATCCCGATGATCAAACAGGAGACGCCGGTCCTCACCGGACGGCTGCGCTCGTCCTGGCAGAAGTGGGTCCGCAAAGATAAGGCCGGCGAGCAGAAGCTCCAGATCGGAGTGTACTCTGCGTCGCAGGCGAAGAAGAAGGGCAAGCCCTACGCCTTCCACGCGCACCTCGTCCTTCTGGGTCACGCCACGCGCAACGGCGGGTACGTCCACGGGAACAACTTCTTCACGAGGGTCGTTGAGCAGAACGTCGCGACCATCCGCGAGATCCAGGGAAAATATCTTTCCGCCATCGCTGACGCGAACGAGGCGGCACGGATCGTTGAGGCCGAGGAAGGCAAGGCGGAGGACTCGGATTGATACTGCACGGGGCAACCCCCGGGGCTACCCTACCTGCCCAGAAGCCAGGACAC
>Ga0265301_10001765_pt1 | contig 27067 bp, 38 predicted proteins | sample AusTroGonzalo_MG_2_FD_193488 | JGI IMG/M metagenome (GOLD analysis project Ga0265301, IMG submission 193488) | Bovine rumen microbial communities from tropical cattle in Woodstock, Queensland, Australia - Gonzalo_04 | ecosystem: Host-associated > Mammals > Digestive system > Stomach > Rumen ... | reverse complement strand
GTTTTGATCTTTCCTGTACCCGATCAAATACTTCGTTATCCACTAAACGCAGGCTTTCATCTTTGATCGTGATGCCCTTCTGCGTATTTTCCCCGATGTAGATCCTGTTGTGCAGCGTCTTCTGAAAGGACCGCGGCACGAACTTTTGACCGTTCCGGCGTCTGTATCCCTGGGCGTTCAGCTCTTTTACGCAATCTGCCAGGCTGATGCCGTCAGCGTAATTGCCGAACAGCTTTCTGATGACCTCCGCTTCCGGTTCACACACGGAGAGCTTCCCGTCTGTCAGGCTGTAGCCATAAGGAGGACTGCCGAGCACATATCGGCCTTTTTTTATTGATTCGATCTGCCCCCGGTGCACCTTCTGAGCAAGATCTATAGAGTAATATTCGGCCATGCCTTCCAGCAGAGCTTCCAGGATAGCCGATTCGGGAGAATCGGTTATACCTTCCATCGCGGACAGGACTTTTACCCCGTTATCCTTCAGCCTCTTTTTGTAGATCACGCTGTCGTATCGATTCCTGGCGAAGCGGTCCAGCTTATAGACGATCACATAATCAAACATGCGCTGTGCTGCGTCGCTTATCATCTGCTGAAATTCCGGCCTGTCGTCGGTGCGTCCGGAGATAGCCCTGTCGATGTATTCCCCGATCACGTTGTATCCGTTCTGCGCGGCATATCCCTTGCATACATCGAGCTGGCCTTCTATCGACTGCTCATTCTGCGCGAGGGAGGAATACCTGGCGTAAATAACTGCGTTCTTCATTTCTTTCTCACCCTACCGACTTTTTGTTATTCGGTAAGACCAGGATTCCACATAACTGCTGAGATTATCCATCTCCTCCTGGTCTTATGTAATCACGACTTCATCACTATTTATGATGTTGTCACTATTAATCTCCTTATAAACTACCTTTATTTTTACAATACCTTTTGTACGGAGCGACGCTCATGACTTGACCTTCTGAATGAAGTTAGCCGCCAATGCTAACCCTTCCCATAGTGCTAATCTCTCTGCTTCTGTGATTAGTTCACCGTTGATGGTTATATTCACATTCATTAAATGCAGTTTTTCCGCCTGAAGCCAATCATCAATGTTTATGGTGGGTTTATATTGATCTCTTGGCATTATCTTCCCTTCCGCAAGGGCATCAGCAGAAATGCCGAGAGCTTCACAGATTTTCAAAATATTTTGAACGGACGCCTTATTTATTCCTCTTGAAAAAATGGTGTAGATGGTAGAGTTCGGTATGCCGGTTCGTTTAGAAAAGGCAACTATAGTGCCATCTCTTTCCAGGATCATTTCACGCAGTTTTTCTTCAATTGTCATTATTATTTATTTCCTCCTCGGAAATATTATAAACAATCACATTGCGAATTTTCAAGAGAAATAAACGATAAATCGAAAAATAATGCCTCAAATAAAATCGAAATTTCGATATTAGTATTGACAATCCGTCATATAGGATGTATTCTGTATGTGGATATCGAAAATACGACACACATGTCGAAAATAAAAGGAGGGATGTATGTACTCGAATCTTAACGCTGAAATGATGCGAGCAGGTCTGACAAGAGGAGAGGTAGCAAGAAGACTCGGCAAATCAACCTCATCACTAAGTAACAAGCTTAACGGCAAAGCAAAGCTTTCCATTGATGAGGCGTTTGAAATTTCGCACTTGCTCCAGTCTGTTCTGGGGCTCGAGCTTCCACTTGAATATCTCTTTGAGAAGAAAAACTGATCGGGTAACAGTAAGGAAAGGAGGCCAATTGAAAGAAGAATCAAAGTTTATCGAGTGCGGGACGATTGCCTATCGGTACCCTGACGGCAGCACAGAGAGCTGCCCGCTCTACGTCAAAGCCGAAACAGATCAGACGGCAAAGGAGCTCGCAAAGGCACTGCTGAAGATGATGAAAGGAGGAAGGAATGAAGCTCACTGTAACGATTGATGAAGCGGACTTTATCAGGGACCTGATAGAAAGAGCCGCGAACACCAACCACATGCGGGGCATAAAGGAGGCCACACAAGGTTCAAAGGGGATGTCAGAATTTTACTTCCAGCTGACGGAACTGTGCGACGACCTGGCATGGAGGATCAAGCGTGAGATCTACAGCGCGAAAGAGAAAGGAGACAGTGATGGACAGAGCTTATGATCCGGATCTCCCGGAGATGTGCTACACGGTGTAAGAATCCACCGGCAGGGTGATCCTCATCACGAGAGGGGAGGAAGGCTACAAGGACACGCACTTCGAGTTCAGATCCAGAGAGAACTCCCGCGCACTGGCGGATCTGTACAACCAAAAGCTGGGCGTAACGAAAGCCCAGGAAAGAGCGATGAGCTTCGGCAGCGTCTTCGGGTTTGACCAGCTGGGCGCGAGCCCGAAGGTCTGGGAAAGAAAGGAGGAGAAATGACGCTGAAACAGATGAGGCTGAGAAAACTGCTGACTCAGGCAGAGGCGGCCAAGCTGATAGGATGCGGCACAAGTTTGTACTGCCAGTGGGAGACAGGGAGCCGCACACCGTCGATCGCCAGCCTGAAAAGGATCAAAGAAGCTTTCGGCTGCACGGCCGAAGAGATCGCCTTTTGCGAAACATGGAACTAAGGAAGGAGGGGAAATGAATATCTACGAACAATGCGTCTGGGTGTTCTGGATCTGCGGAGGTCTCGGCAGCGCACTTGTCGGACTGATCGTTGAGGCAATAAAAATGGCCCCGAAGGGCCGGTTGAGAAAGAAATAAGAGATTACAACGAGATTATACACGAGAAAGGAAAAAAATGCAAGAGATTACACCGAATGAAGAAACCCAGCTTATAGAGCTGAAGCAGCTGCCTGTCATCCAGGAGCAGCTGGAAGCCGTAAAGGCAGAGATCGAGAAGAGGACGAGCTTCGCAAAGAGCCAGCTCGTCACGGAAGAGACCAGGGCGAGCGTGAAGGCTCTGCGCAGCCAGCTCAATAAAGAATTTGCCGCCCTGGATGAGAAGCGCAAGACCATCAAGGCCCAGATCCTCAAGCCTTACGAGGATTTCGAAGCGGTCTTCAAGGATTGCGTGACGATCCCTTACAAGGACGCCGACAACACGCTCAGAGAGAAGATCACCGAGGTCGAGGACGGGCTGAAAGCAAAGAAGACCGAAGAGGTCAAAGCCTACTACGACGAGTACGCAGAGACAAAGGGTGTGGCCGACATCATCCCCTGGGAGAGAAGCGACATCAAGGTCAATTTGACCGACACAGCCAAGAAGCTAAAGGAGACCGCGAAAGGACTCATCGACAGAGTGGCAGCAGAGGTCGCAGCGATCAGGATGATGGAAGACGCGGACGAGATCATGTTTGAGTATTCCAGGACCCTCACGATGGCCTCCGCAGTAGAGACTGTGACCCGCAGGAAGAAGGAGATCGAAGCGCGCAAGGCCATGCAGGCAGAGCTGGAGCAGAGAGCTGCCGAGATGAAGGCTGCAGAAGCAAAGGTCGACGAGGCGATCTCAATAGCCCCGCCGACGACCGGAGCTCCGGATCCGGAAGTAGAACCGGAGGAACCCATCTATACGACCAAATTCACAGTAAGAGGAACATTAGCCCAGCTGAAGGCCCTGAAAGCCTTCCTGGAGGACGGAGGTTATGACTATGAGTAACAATGCACTGCAGCCCCAGAAGATCACCTTTTCGACGCTGATCAACTCACCGACGTACAAAAAGGCAATAGCAAATGCCATTGCCAGCGACAAGGACAGACAGAATTTCATCACGCAGATCGTCTCTGCGGTAGCGAATAACCCGCAGCTCTCCGAGTGCGAGGCAGGATCCATCATTGCCGGAGCTCTCCTGGGCTTCGGACTGAGGCTCAGCCCCTCACCGCAGCTCGGCCAGTATTACCTGGTGCCTTTCAATGACAGGAAATCCGGGCAGAAGAAAGCTCAGTTCATTCTTGGGTATAAGGGTTACCTTCAGCTTGCCATGCGCAGCGGGCAGTATCGCGATATCGAGGCGATGGAATTACACGAAGGGGAATACCTCGGAAGAGACAAGAGAACCGGACAGCCCCTCATCGAATTTATCGAAGACGACGATATCAGAGAACAAACTCCGGTCGTCGGCTACATGGCATACTTCGAATATTTAAACGGATTCACGAAAACCATCTACTGGAGCAAGACCAAGATGGAAAAATACGCTGACACATACTCTCCCGCTTTTTCCCTGGCGGCTTATAAGAAGCTCCAGGAGGGCAAGATAGCCAAGGAGGATATGTGGAAATATTCCTCATACTGGTACAGCTCATTTGATGCTATGGCCAAGAAGACGCTGCTGCGTCAGCTGATCTCCAAGTGGGGGATCATGTCCATCGAGATGCAGCAGGCAATCGAATCAGACTCCACCACTCTCGCCATCTCTGACAGCGGAGACATCATAACGACTGCGACTGCCGAATCTTTCACTTCGGAAGAAATCCTCCCTTCCGACGCACCGCAAGATGTGGTGGAACAGGCGGATCTGACGGATGAACCTTTCCCTCCCATGGGAGAGGTCGACCTGGCTGATCTGTGATGGAGATCAATGTAATCTCCACCGGGAGCAAAGGGAACGCCGTGATCATCTCTGGTAGGATCATGATCGACTGCGGCGTTTCCTGGAAGCTCCTCGCCCCATTCGTCGGGCCTTTGAAGCTGGTGCTGCTCACACACATCCACAGCGACCATTTAAAGAAGACCACGATAAAGCGGCTGGTAAAGGAAAGACCGGGGCTGAGGTATGGGTGCCTATCATACCTCGCCCCTGCGCTGGTGGATTACGGAGTCCCTAAAAGCCATATTGACGTGCTCACAGACAGAGCGATCAATACCTACGGGATAGCTAATGTGATCCCCTTTGAGCTGACTCACAATGTGCCGAACTGCGGTTACAAGATCGAGATGGACGGGGAGAAGCTCATCTACGCCACGGACACCAATAACCTCAACGGCATATCTGCCCGGAATTTCGATTACTACCTGATCGAGGCCAATTACGAGGACGCGGAGATCCAGGAGAGGATCCGGCAGAAGGAGGAAGCAGGAGAGTACGTCTACGAAAAAAGCGTCATAAAGAATCACCTGTCCAAAGCAAAGGCGGATGCCTGGCTCGCGGAAAACGCGGGGCCCAATTCCAAATTCCTCTATATGCACAGGCACGAGGAGGCTCACCCATGAGGACAGAGGGAAAGATCGTTTCCTGGGACGGAAAGAAGCTGGTGATCATCCCCGCAGCGGAAGATGCCGAAAGGATCTCCGAGGAGATCAGGGAGAAGAGGATCACCGGAGTGCAGCTTTACCTGGATGACGGACGCGGCATTTCGATAGAGCAGAGAAAGAAGATCTTCGCGCTGGTCGCCGACATAGCGGAGTATTCCGGAGACTATCCCGAATATGTCCGTCACTTCCTGACCTGGCAATTCTGCCAGGTGACGCAGCGGGACATTTTCAGCTTGTCGAATACGGATATGACAACCGCTAAATTGTTCATCAGCTATTTGATAGAGTTCTGCTTCCGGTACTCCGTGCCTACCAAGGACACGCTGCTGCATCAGACGGACGACATTAATCGATATCTCTGGCAGTGCATCTACTACCGCAAATGCGCGGTCTGCAACGCTCCTGCCGAGATCCATCACGTAGACCGGGTAGGGATGGGGAGGAATAGAAAAGAAATCATCCACGAAGGAATGAAAGCTATAGCACTGTGCCACGCGCACCACAGCGAAGCACACGGCGACGAAAGGGCTTTCTTCGATAAATATCACATCCACGGAATAAAGCTCGACCACAGGCTCTGTGAGCGCCTGAGGCTGAAAGGAGAAAAGATTGAATAAAGCTGTTTTGATAGGAAGGCTTACCAAGGATCCGGAGGTGAGGACCACCGCCTCCGGAATAAAGACCGCATCATTCACGCTGGCGGTCGATCGGAATTTCAAAAACTCGGACGGGGAGAGGGAAGCGGATTTTATCCCCATCGTTACGTGGAGAGGCGCGGCAGATCTGACCGAAAAGTATCTCACAAAGGGTAAGCAGGTCGCGGTCTCCGGAAGGATCCAGACAAGGAATTACGAAGACAAGGACGGCAATCGCCGCTTCGTGACCGAGGTCGTAGCGGACGAGCTGCAGTTCCTCTCGTCAGCCAGCAGCCAGTCAAACAACAGCGGCAGCACGCAGCAGACACAGAAGGAAGAAACAAGTACCAGCGTACAGGGACAGTTCACCGTCCCGCTGGACGGTTTCGAAGAGATCGATGCAAGCATGCCCTTTTAGGAGGAAAAGATGATAGTAACTTACGATAACCGGGCGGAATCCAACGAAAGTGTCCCCAGGCAGCTGCGGTGCGCGCAGATCCTCGAAGTTCTGGGCGACAGGGAAATGACAGCCAGGGAGATCGCCCTGGATATGTGGACCCGGGGCATGATCCCAACGAGCGAGCGGAATTTCACCGCTCCTCGGCTCACCGAGATGAGCAACGACGGACGAGTGGAGCCATGCGGGTACCGGATGGACGAATGGACTCACAAGAATGTAACGGTCTACAGAAAAAGAGAAGCTGATCGAGTGAATAACAAATAGATGAGCAAAGCACAGGAGGACGCCGCACCTCCTGTGCCTCATCAGAAAGGAATGAAGGATGTCAATGAGTTATTTCTGTGCATATCACAGCTTTTTAGAAACGATCGAACCTCTGAGTGATGCTGAGCGCGGGAGACTTTTCACAGCCTGCCTAGAATACAGCAGGACGGGCAAGACTCCAGATCTCAGCGGGAACGAAAGATTTATATTTCCGAGTATAAAGAGCCAAATTGACAGAGATAATGCCAAATACGAGGACCGAAGACAGAAAGCTTCGGAAAGCGCGAATACAAGATGGCGTCGTGAAGCTATGCGAACGCATGCGAACGCATACGAACGCATGCGACCCAATGCGAACGATGCTATTGAAAAGGAAAAGGAAATAATAAAAGAGAAAGAACTACCTAACGGTAGTTCCAAAGAGAAAAGGCCGAAGCCTTTTCTCCCACCGACACTTGATCAGCTTCAGGAATATGCCAAAGAGGCCAATCTGAAGATAGATTGTGAGCGCTTTATAGATTTCTACAAAGCGAAAGATTGGATGATCGGGAAAAACAAAATGAAAGACTGGAAAGCAGCGGCCAGGAACTGGGCAAGGCCATCGACCACGGAGAGGACGCGAGGGGGCATCGCTCCGAAAAAGCTCGAAGACCGCCACAATTACGATTATGCGAAGATCGAGGAGGAGATGTTCGGTGAAGGTTAGGTATGAGCGCTGCCCCAAGTGCGGGACGATCTCAAAGGTCATTTGGATAAGCAAGGACGGCGAATCGTGGAGCTTCCCGAAAGAATGCAGGCACGAAGCGGAGGCGGCCGGGCATGAGTACGTGACCGATGAAGAATTGATAACCGGGATAGAGACGGCCATGAAGGGGGGAGAATAGATAATGGATTACGATCACATGATAGGGATAGTGGAAATGATGGAGGAAAAGCTGATCGAGCTGATGGGAGATGACGCCTATACAGAATGGTCTCAACAGGTAATGAAAAAGCTTTTCAGGTTGGAGGATGAAGATGCCCTGGGCGGTACTGAAGACGAAGCTTAGACACTGGGCGGAGCTGCTCTCCAAGGAAGGAGAGAATACGAAGCAGCGAGTCCGTGAAGAGATCTGCGACGTCATTAACAACATCGACGAGATCGAGGCAAAGGCAGAGAAAGAGAAGGAAAGAGAGGTGGGCTGGTTTTAATGGAGCTCAAATGGATCCCGGTCAGCGAAAGGCTGCCGGATAACGACGATATGGTGCTGGTCACAGCACAGCCGAAAAAGGGCGAAGCGAACGTGAACCGAGCCTATTACGCGGACGGATCCTGGCACGGATCCGGAAGCATGGCAGGCGTTACAGCCTGGATGCCGATGCCGAAGCCCTACGGCGGACCGACCTGGGAGATCATCGAGAAGCTTCCCGGCGGGTGCAGCCTTATCAGGTGCCCCGTGTGCGGAGAAGAGATCCGGGTGACTTCGGTCGCTGACTGGAAGTATTGCCGGAGCTGCGGGACAAGGCTGGAGGAAGCATGAGCACGATAAAGTGCAGGGATTGCCTGAGCTATCATGCCAGATCACAGACGGTCGGATATTGCGCCTACTGGAAAGCGGCAGCGAAAGAGGATCAGGGATGCAAGGAAGGAAAGGAGAAGCCGAGAAATGGCAATAGATAGTAATGGATACTGGCTCTCATACAACAAGAGGCTCAACCGGATCGTGATAACTCTGCCGCAGACAATGGAAACGATGACAAGACCAGTGTGGATTACGGCCGATCGCAGGGTGGACGTCAAGGACGAGGAACTGGTTGTGCTGCTGCAGATCGTCAGATTGATCTTTGAGAAGTGAGAAAAGGAGAAAGAAATGAATTTTGAAGAATTTAAACAGAAAATGAGTGAAGAAACGCCGATGGAGTACATGGTTCACAAGCTAATGGGAAAGCTGAAAGAGCTGATGCCGGAAAAGGAGTATAGAACATTCATTAACGAGGCTCTTGAGGACGCAATACGCAGGGCGATGAGTAAAATAGATGACCCGTTTAAAAGATGGCTTCTGGAGATGATGCTGTCTTTACCAAAAGAAATGGCAGAGAAACAGAATGAGACGGCTGATTGACGCGAATGCACTAATGGATAAATTGCTCGGTCAATACTGCAAGGATTGCGAAAGACGAAAAGGTCTTAAGCGTGGAAAGCAGACAGTGCTTTATGGGATAGGTGATGTACCTTGCAGGTCGTGTGTGGTGGACGATATGACGGATGAGCTGGCCGAGGCTCCAACGATAGACCCTGTAAGGCATGGGCGGTGGGAGATATATGACACTTATAAGCAGACAATAGATGGACGGACATTTGACGGTTGGTGCGAATGTTCCGAGTGCAGAACAATGTATCCGTGGGACTTCAGTGCATACGACTATTGTCCTCATTGCGGGGCAAAGATGGATGGAGGAGAAGATGGCACAGTGGCTGAATGAAAATAGGCGTCCGAAATCACAGCGGTTTGTCTGCAGTGAGTGCGGCGGGGTGGTCTATTACCCGCAGAATCATCGAAGACAGGATAAAGAAAGAACCATCCCTTATAGGTTCTGCCCATGGTGCGGAATAAAGATGGGAGGTAAAGAATGAGATTCATTAACGCAGACAAATTGATGGAGGAGATGATCAGACCATATAAAAATACTTCCTGGAGATGGGCAAAATTTTTCGAAGAGATAGAGCAGGCGATAGCCGAGCAGTCTGCATTTGATTCCGACTTAAAAGTGGACGACGCAGCCGTCGTTGACAGAAAAGCAGTCATACACCTCATCGTGCAGGAGCTGTCGGACAACTGGAAGGATTACGATCCGAGGCTGGAAAGCTTCGCCGAGGGGCTGATCAAGAAGATCCAGCAGATGGACAGCCCGCTTGATCAGTCATTACGCGCAGCGGAGCCGGCGCACATTGAGGAGCCTCGCGCATACCCAGTACATGCAATAAAACCGGAGGATATCTCCGAGGATGATTATATAGAGCATCTGATAGATGGCGCTATGAAGAAATGGATAGAGAACGGAGGCAAGCTCAATATCGTTTTCACCTACGGAGGGAAGGAAATTGAGTAAATTAAAATCTCATGAAATAGTCAAGGTCGTCAGCGAACTGATCGGCTGCACCGTACCCCAGGGGGATCCCGCTCTTGACACAGAGAGCATGGATAATCTCGATAATCTCATAGCCATGACCTGGTGGAGTCTCAACGAGATAGCCAAGACAGCCCGGTGCGAAGACGATCCCGAAGAGATGGGAGAGCACGCGCAATCGGTCCTGCTGTCAATGGCGGACTGGATCGCCTACGTCAGTCTCCGGAACAAGCAGCCATGATCCAGCACGGGAAGAAGGTAGACAAGACCAGGAAGTACACGCTGCAGGAAGCCCGGCAGATCCTGAAGAGGGAGAAGGTCGACAGCGTCACGAAGAAAATGCTGACTCCGCTGCTGCAGCTGGCGATAATGGCGCACATCGATTGCCGGGGAGAGAGCGGCGAGGTCTTCAAATCGACATTCGAAAAGTACGCGATCGACTACTACAACGGCGAATTTACTCTCTCCGCCATGCGGAAGTACAACACCGATAATATGGCGGAGATCTTTGCCGGTCAGGCAGACAAGGAGATCTATGGCGCATAAAGACCGGGAATTGCACAGAGAGTACTGCCGCGAGTACTACCAGAAGCACAGAGACGAGATCCGGAAGAGGCACGCGGAGTATTACAAGCAGCACAAGAAGGCAGTTGATGAGAAAAACAGGGAGTACCGCCAGGCGCATTATGAGGATTATCTCGCCTATCAGAAAGAATACCGCCAGCAGCACAGAGAAGAGATGAAGGCATACTTCCGGGAATACAACAAACAGTATTACATCAGGAAGAAAAGGGAGAAGCTTCTCGCGAAAGAGAACGGATACTTTAAACCGAAGAAGGAGAGCCCGATCGTCGGCGGCAAGACCTTCAGGCTCGACACCTGCCCGGTGTGCGGATCCAGGGAGGTCGGACGGATAGGGAATAAGTCATACTTCTGCCGGAGCTGCTTCCGGGAGATCACCCAGCATAAAATCTATTTCTACGACAAGGAGGGCATCCGTCGTCTTGAAAGCTGAGACATACCTGAGACAATATAAAGACATCAAGACTCAAATCGAGATCCAGCGGAACCGGCGGAAGATCCTCGAGGACTTCGCCGCTTTGGCCGGGGTGGACTACACCAGAGTAAAAGTGCAGTCTGCCCCGGCGGACACCGTCCCGGACATCGCCGCGAAGCTCCTCCGGATAGACGAGCAGATCACCCGCAAAATCGACCAGCTGCTGAAAGCCGGGAAAGAGATCGAGGAAAAGATCAGCAGAATACCCGACGCGACCCAGCGCGAGGTGCTGCAGCTGCGATACCTGTCATGCCTGGGCTGGGAGCAGATCGCCGACAAGATCAGCTACAGCCTGCGCCAGACTTTCCGGATCCATTCCGCCGCGCTGCAGGCAATGGATAGAATATTGCAATAAAAAAATCCTCCTGGGTGTAGCCAGAAGGATTTTGCTGTAACTAATCGTAATTAATCGTAACTGATCGTAACTGATCGTAACTGATCGTAATTAATTTACGGCAGGATAAACTCCGTCCTGTATTTCTTCCGGTGCTCGGCCATATAGGCTTCAAGAAATTCGAGCTCCGTGCAGGGGGAAAGCTTATTGTGCAGCCTTTCGCGGATCTCTTCGTCCATAAATGCGACGGCCTGATCGTAGAGCCCCTGCTCGATGATCTCCTCGGCGGTCATTTCCCAGCCCGGAGGGGTGATCTCATAATCATCTTCGTAGCCGTTCATGATTTCCTTCGGGTGGTATTCCAGCACATCCGCCAACCTCATCACCGTTTCCGCTGATGCCTGATTGATATCCCTCTGACCCTGTTCAAAGCTCTGCAAGGTGCGGAGGCTTATGCCCGCCGCTTTCGCAAGCTGGGACTGTGACATCATCCGATCCCTTCTGCATTTCTGCAGTGCTTCACCTTTTTTCATTCTATGCCTCCTATGATTACATCATCCTCGGAGACCGGCGGGATGTCGTCCGGATCCTCGACCACTTCGTCGCATATTTCCATATAGCCCGACACATCCACATGGCCAGCCACGGTCGAGTCTCCCGACACGGCTGCGTAACCGTGCACCCAGGCGTGGCCTTTGATCTTTGCCGTCCCGGTGATTTCCGCATTGCCATTCACGGTCGCGTATTCGGACACCATCGCCTCGCCTGCTATAACAGCGGATTCGTTGACTTCCGCGTCGTCTGTGACTATTGCATTGCCTGATATCGTCGCAAAATCGGAGACCCTGGCATTGCCATTGACCCACGCATCCTCAATGACCTTAGCATTGCCGTAGACCGCTGCGTAATCGCCGACCCACGCGAAGCCATCCTGCGAGAGGTTATCTTCGCTTTCGATATAACCGCCGAAATCGCCCGCCTTTACAAATCCATTATCGATTGCGCTGCAAGCCTTGATGCGGTAGAGCTTCCGGCCATTAATAATCACTGTGTCGTCTTTGAGTATTTCGTATTTCTTCATTTGCATATCTCCTTTATTTCTTTCTCTGGTAGTATTGTACTACCGTAGTGTTATATTGTCAATAGATTTGAGCTAAAAATCGTTATTAAAAAGCTACTCTAACCCGCGAGGGGGAGGAGCCGCCCGGAGGCGGCTGCCTTTTACGCTATCCTGTCCAGGATCTCCCGGGCGGTGGTCTTTATGATCTCGATGCTCTCGGTGAGCTCTTTAACGTCCTTTCCGGAGCTCCAGCCGGCGATGTACCCGAAGCTGTAATCGCTGGTATCCAGCCCGAGCATTGAGCAGACTGTGTATGCTATCGACTCGGCTTGTACTTCCCTGGTGTCTCTGTCGGTGGTGTCCTTTCCGGTGTGCAGCATCGAGTGTGCGATCTCATGCACCAGGGTTTTGACTGTCTGCAGCTCGCTCAGCCCGGATTTAATAACGATCTGCTGCGCTGCGTCGCTGTAGTAACCATTCGCCGAGATATCAAAGGCTTCGTAGCTTACCGGCACGGGGGCCGCTGCTTCCAGCTTTCCGATCAGCCCGGCGTAGCCGTCAACGTCTCCGGTCAACTGTGTCACGGGTCCCTCGGGAAGCTCTGCGCCGTCGGTCTGGGAGACATCAAAAACTGTGATCGCGTGGAAGGTCAGCGGAAGGACTACGATTTTCGTTTCTCCGTCTTCTTCGACTTCCATCTGGCGCGGGCGAGGCGCGATGATCTTGATGCCGTGCTCCCCCTTGCGCACCTGGCGGCCCTTCTTCTGCCAGCTTTTATAACCGGCGACCAGTGACGCGTCAGGCTTCTGCATGTAGATCAGGATCGTATTGTTGATGCTGTAGTCCGTGAAGCTGTTCATAAAATCGAGGTAATTTTTAAACTGCTCGCTGCTGAAGACCTCTTTAACGCCTGCCTCTAATTTTTCGGTAATCTCTTTGATATTCTTGGTCATTGCGTGTGCTCCTTTATTTCTCTCTCTGATGGTAGTATACTACTACAGTGGTATAATGTCAAGTAAAATCGCACAAAAAAGCAAAGAATTTTTAACTTTTTTCGCCCGGATCCGCGCGCAGCATGTCATTGAATGGCAGTTAATAAAGCAATAAAATGCTATTGTGCCGAAGCTGTGAACAGCAGCGGGCATAATAGGGCATTAAGGGCGACCAGCTGGGGCCCTTTTTTATTGCCCTGAAAGGAGGGCGCATAATGCCAGGAAGAAAAAGAAAATACGAAGACCCGGCAGCACTGACCCGGGCCATCAATGCATATTTCCGCAAGTGTGATCAATCCTGGGAAGAATCCAAAGAGCACCCCCCGACCGTCACCGGCTTAGCTCTTGCCCTGGGTTTTACGCACCGCAAGCATCTTTACGACTTCGAAAAGAGGGAGCAGCTCATCCGGGAAAGATTGGCCGAAGCCGAGACAGACGAAGAGCGCGAAGCACTGGCCGCGGATCTGGAGACCGCCCAGGCATTGACCGACGCTATCCAGGATGCCCGGACCCGGGTCGAAGCCTGGAATCATGAGCACCTATACAATAACGTGACCTATAAGGGCGCAGCCTGGACACTTGAGCACAATTTCGGTTTCACCCCGGAGAGCACAGTCAAGCTCGGCAATGCTGAGGATAAGCCGCTCCAGGTCAAGATGAGCATGGACGAAAAGCTCGACCTGATAGAAAAGATTAGGAATGGCGATATCTGACGAGGCTCTAAGCTGGTATTACAATCTCGCGCAGACCAGCAATAAAGCATTCATGCCCTTGTATGGGTGCAAAAGCCGCTATCTTGTCCTCATGGGCGGAGCCGGAAGCGGCAAAAGCATCTTTGCCGGGCGAAAGATAATCGAGCGCTGCATAGACTACCCGCACAGGATCCTGGTCGCCCGAAAGGTAGGCAGGACCCTCCGCGAAAGCTGCTTCGCTCAGATCGTCGGGCAGATTACTAAGCATTATGATCTGTCACAGTGGCGGATCAATAAGTCCGACATGGTCATCACTTACACCGGCACCGGAGCGCAGATCATCTTTGTCGGACTGGATGACGCGGAGAAGCACAAGAGCATCTACAATATCACCAGCATATGGATCGAGGAAGCCAGCGAAATAACCGAGGCTGATTTTGACCAGCTGGATATGAGGCTAAGGGACGAGACCGAATGCTATAAGCAGATCATCCTGTCCTTTAACCCGATCGACATTAACCACTGGCTCAAGCATAAATTTTTCGACCGCAAGAGCGAGGACGTAACCACCAGCAGGACGACCTATAAGGATAATCGCTTTCTCCCTCGGGAGTCTGCAGCAGTTCTTGAGGCCTACAAGGACACTGATCCATATCTTTATACGGTCTATTGTCTGGGCGAGTGGGGGGTATACGGCAAGACAATTTTTGACAAGGCCAAGATAGCAGACCGGAGGCAAAGGATACCGGAGCCCGTGAAAAGCGGGCTTTTTTCGTATGCGGATGACGGATTGAAGTTATCGGAAATCAAATTCATCGAGGAGACCGGGGGAGACATCAGGATCTACAGACAGCCGGAGCCATACAAGCCCTACGTGCTGGGAGCGGACACGGCAGGCGAAGGCAGCGACTACTTCGCCGCGCACGTCCTGGACAATACCACCGGCGAGCAGGTCGCGGTGCTGCATGGACAATACGACGAGGATATTTTCACCAGGCAGATCTATTGCCTGGCTGATCACTACAACGGCGCACTTGTCGGGATCGAAGCGAATTTTTCGACCTACCCGATCAAGGAGCTCACCCGTCTGGGATATCTGAGGCAATACATCAGGGAAAGAGAGGACACCTTGACAGGGAAGATAGTTCCGTCCTACGGATTTAAGACGACATCGATAACACGTCCGGTGATCCTGTCCGGGCTCGTGGAGATCGTCCGGGACCATATCGATCTGATCAACGACCGGGCGACCCTGGAGGAATTATTGACCTTTGTCCGGAATGAGAAGGGCAGAGCCGAAGCGGCATCAGGAGCGCATGACGACCTGGTGATGAGCCTGGCCATCGCGCATTACATCCGGAGCCAGCAGCCGGCATACATCGAACCGCCGGCACCGGAGAAGCATTTCAATTTCGAATTTGAAAAGCCCGCGCCGTCACCACTGGGCGAGGGGGAGGAGGTTATCGTCATATGACGCAGATCATCGAGATCCTTGAGATCATAGCCTTGACCGTCAATATCGCTCTGACCGTCATTTTAGCGGAGCGGTTTTTACGTACGGATACACGCACGCCGATAAAAAAACGGCTTAAAACGCCTCTCATAAAGCCAAATTTTCAGGCCGATGAGGCTTTTTTGACGCAGCTTGAGAATATAGACAATTACGGCACCGATAAGCCTCAGAAGGAGATCAAAGCATGAGCAAACCGACAGCGGCGAGCATTTGGAAGGAATACAACCGAGGCAAGGACTACCTGGAGCAGTTCGGATTCTATGAGACCACGCAGAAGTGCTACAACTTCTATGTCGGCGACCAGTGGAACGGCTTGAAGACCTCCGGCGAGACCATGCCGATGCTCAACATCATCAAGCCGGTCATTGACTACAAGGTGGCCACGGTCAACAGCGACGGCTTCAGCATCAGCTACACCAGCCAGGATTACGGAGAGACGAAGGAGCAGACAGCCGAGGCGGTGAAGCTTCTCAACGAAGCGGCCTCCGTGCTGTGGGAGAACCTCAAGATGGACACTGTGCTCTGGGAACAGACCCGGAACGCGTGCATCTATGGGAATACTTACTCGTATTTCTTCCAGGGGGCCGATGATGAGATCAAAGCCCGGACCCTTGATAATGTTTCCCTGCTCTTCGCCGATGAGCAGCAGCGGGACATTCAGCGGCAGAAGTACATCCTGATCGTGCAGCGGCTGCTTGTCTCCGAGGTGAAGGAGATAGCCAAGCAGCAGGGGCTGTCCGATGAAGACATAGCCAAGATCAAGAGCGACAAGAACACCGACAAGATCGTCGGGGAACTGGCCAAAGTGGAGATCGAGCAGGACGATGACGGAAAAGTCCTTTGCATTAAAAGGCTCTGGAAGGAAAGCGGGACGGTCCACATCTGCAGCTCTACCGAGACCGTCATCTATCAGCCGGACACGGAGATCACCGGGCTGACCCTTTACCCGATAGCTCAGCTCACATGGACGGACGGACTCAACACGATCAGGGGGCTGGGAGAAGTGCAGTACATGATCCCGAACCAGATCGAGATCAACAAATCCCTGGCGCGTCAGGCGGTGATGATAAAGCAGTACGCCTTCCCTCACCTGGTCTATGACAAGAGCAAGCTGTCAAAGGAGGCCGTGAAGGCTCTCGGGATGGTAGGCAGCACTATAGGTGTTGACGCTAACGGCGTGACCTCGATAGGAGAGGTCATCAATTACCTCAACGGGCCGGGGATCCCGAGCGACTCTTACAATTTCGCTACCACTCTGGCGACCCAGACGAGGGAGCTGGCCGGAGCCGGCGAAGTTGCAACCGGCAGCATCAACCCCGAGCGGGCATCCGGAGCGGCGATCCTCGCGGTGCAGGAGGCCGCAGCGCTTCCTCTTTCCGGGCAGGAGGCCAATGTCAAGCAGTATATCGAAGACGTGGCCAACATCTGGCTGGATCTCTGGAAGACCTACACGCCTGAAACGGGCATGACGGTATACACCACCGATAAAGATGAGAACGGCAAAGAGTACACCGAAGAGAAAAGGATCCCGCTGGACGTGCTGGAGTCTCTGGACGTCCGAGTGAGGATAGACGTCTCACCGGCCAATCCGTACAGCAAATACAGCAGAGAGCAGACGCTCGGAAATCTCTTCCAGGCCGGTGCTATCACCTTCGAGGAATATGTCAAGGCTCTGGACGATGACGCGACAGCTCCGAAGGCGACGCTGATGAAGATCCTCAGCGAAAGAGAGCAGCAGCCGAGTGAAGCGGAAGCGGCAGCCATGGAAGCGAACAGCAGGCTCGAGCAGAACGAACAGATGATGCTGCAGCAGAATGACCAGATGGACCAGCAGAACGAGAAGATGCAGCAGCTGATGCAGGATAACGCACGGCTGCAGGAAATGATAAAGAAATTGACGGAGGGCAGCAATGGCAACAGCGCAGAATTACCTGGACAAATGGCTGGAGTACAAGAACAAGGCAGCGGACAAACAGCTTGAGGCAGAGGAATTTGTCTCCGCGTATACGCAGGACGAGGCAAAGAACGCTCTGAAGGAAGCCAACCGGGCGAGCTCCATATCCTATCAGCAGGCGATCAACCCTTACGGATACCTCGCGGAGCAGCGCAGGATGAGAGGGCTGTCGTCTTCGGGGATAACCGGAAGGCAGAATACCAACCAGTACACCGGCTACCAGCAGGCTCTGGGAAGCAATTCCGCCAGTTACATCGGACAGGTAGGACAGGCCAAGCAGAACATGCTCAAGGCTACATATCAGACCGAGGCGCAGAAGCTGTCGAATCAGGCGGACTACTACAACCTGTCTTACGAGGAATACATCAGACAGCTCAAAGAAAAATACTCCAAATAGGTGACACATGACAGCATACGCTGACCTTTTGAGAAAACAGAAAGAACAGCATACGGCGGACGCAGAGACCAGGATGAATGAGGCGGTGGAGAAATACCGCAAAGCTCTCCAGGAAGAAGCTGCGAAGCTCAACAAGGGCGCGCAGGATTCCTATGCGAATTTCCGCCCGACCTCCGAGACATCCGCGTCGGCATCCAGAGGGGCATACCTTAACCGCATGGCAGCCGTCAATGCTGCTCAGAATAAGGCATCGGGAGCCCTCGGGGCTTACGGGAACTACTACAGCGCGCTATATCAGGGCAAAAGCGCAGACACCGACGCTGCTATAACCAACATTGAAAAGAAGGATCAGGAAGCACAGGACGCGATAGCGGCTTACCAGCAGGCCGTGAGGAAGGCTAAATCCCGCAGCTACAGAAGGACCACCAGTAAGAGCAGCGGAGAGACCGCACAGCTCACGGACGGCGGCCAGACGACCAACAGCGGATCCACGACTCACGTCAGCAGCTCCGGTGTGACTCATGGGGGAAGCTCCGGCAAACTGAATCTCCCGACAACCGGGAAGAACACGGCATACCAGGCGAAGCTCTCAACAAGCAGCCTGAGCTCAAAGCTGAAAGCCGGGGCGATCACCCAGGCAAAGACACCTTCGGCGAAGACCGCCACCAAAACAGCGACGGTCCACGGGGGAAGCTCCGGAACGATAAAGAGCGAGCTGGCCACTGCAAGAAGCAACCTGATCAAGAGCCTGACTCTTTCAGCGCTGGCTGGCGACAGCCGCACTCCTGATATGGTGACGGCGGCAGTTTCCGCACAGACCGCATATCAGAAGGCGCTCGACAACCAGAACCAGAAGATCGCGGATGCGAAGAAGAACCTGGAGGCCTATAAGAAGCCCCAGAGACACCCGGATACAAATACACCATTCGCCAGCCAAGACGACACGGCATACAACGTTAAGGTTCTCCAGAACTACCTCGACGCAAAGGCGTCATGGACAGACCCGAACGAGATCAAACTGCTTACGAGCAATATCAATAACATCCTTTCCTCCGACGTCTACATGACGCCTGAACAGAGAGCCGGATACATGGCAACCGTAGAGGAGCTGAGACGCCAGGAGAAGGACCAGGTAAACGCTGTCGACCTTTGGAATCAGACAGCAAAGGCCGTGAAGCTCGACGCTGGTACAGCTTCGCTGCTGGACACCTACAACGACGCTTACGACAAGAGATCCTATTACAACAACTATCAAGATCCGGGCGAAGCTGAGACCGAGTGGAACAAGAGCGAGGCGACCATGGCCGAGATCCGGGACGCCTTCATGCGCGAAGGCTACACCGAGGAGCAGTTCAAGGCTCTGGCCGAGATGCGCAGACAGAAGACCAATGCGGAGAAACAGCAGGCAAGGAACGAGCTGAACGCTGCATACGCGGAGAAGTACCCGATACTCGCTACTCTGATCAGCACTCCGGCAAGCCTTATAAGCGGCAGCGGCCTTGTAGATATGGGCGTAGACAATGCGCTCGGCTATGCCGAGACCTTTGCTCCGAATCTGGACGTAAACAGCGAGTATTTCCGTATGGCCAACTTCGCTTCTACGGAAAGACAGGCAGTTTCCAAGGATATGGGGAAGTTCGCGAAGTTCATGTATGACGTGGGAACGTCAGGATTGGACAGCCTTGCGGCAGCAGCGATAAGCTCAGGGCTTCCCGGCTTCGGTGAATTTCTGCTCGGATCCGGAGCAGCTGTCCAGGAAATGATGGACGTTACCAGCAGAGGCGGCACCACACAGCAGGCTGTGACCGCAGGTATGGCCGCAGGAGCCTTCGAAAGCATCTTCGAGCATGTCTCTATCGAGAACCTCGAAGCACTAAAGGAAATGCCCGTCAGGACGGCTAAGGACTGGGTGTTGAATATGCTCAAATCCGCGGTGACTAACTTCGAGGAAGAAGCTGCCACCGAAGTGGCCGATATCGTGAGTGAGTATCTCATTGCCGGAGACGTCTCCGAGGCGGCACAGACCTATGAATATTACCTTTCCAAGGGCATGAGCGAACAGGAAGCCTCAAGGCAGACGGCCATAGATCTTGCGGAACAGGTCGTTATGTCCGGTGTATCCGGTGCCGTAATGGGTGTCGGCTTCGGTGCTATGAGCGGAGTGAACGCTTTCAGAGGACAGGAAACAGTCCAGACAGCGACGCTCACGCCCGAACAGATAATGGAAGCCATAACCGAGGCGTTCAGCGGCACTCAGATCCTCAATAACGTCACTGAGCAGATCAGGGATATGGATCCCTCCCAGGCTTCACCGATACTGAGCGAAGCGGCAGATCAGATGCACGCAGCAACTGAGGCGTCGATAGCGGAAGCAGAAAGGATCATCGAGGAGAGAGCGGCGCAGCAGGTATCAATTGATACCGTTAAAGCTGATTCTGATGCAGTGACTATCAACGAAGGAAGAAATATTCCTTTTGGATCTTGGGATGTAAAACATGCAAATGATAATTCATCCAATCATTTCGGCGATAACGTCGTCGCATACTATTCAAATGCTGAAAAAACCATTGATTCTTATGATTTATCTGAATCAGATAAACAGCAGGTGATGGGCGATATCCATGCATTATGTTATAACGCGTTAAACGACAGGAAGTCCGGCAAATCCAGAATAAGAGAATCAGAGGCACTGGAGGCGTTGAACAATGATATTTCCAAAGTAATAGGAAACGCTAAGAGTGTCGCCGATAATGGATTGAGCCCCAGTTACAATAAGAGTTCTGTGACAAATGCTTATTCTGACCCGGTAATCAGTTATGATTTCAAAGATAATGACATTTATGAAACAAAGATAAAAGAGAGGATCGATTATTCGAATAATATTGATTTCAGCGAGGCCAATCTGGCTGTTATCCAAAACGAATATCACGATTCTGTCGACCCGGGCTTGGTCAACTTTTATAACAGCGTAAATTCGGGAACAAATACAGTCAAAGAATATGAAATAGGGCTTATTACAGCACAGCAGGCGAAAGATATATTGGCATTGATCGGGATAGACACGACCGGATATAAAGTTTTCATTAACGAGGAAAGGGCAGAACATATTCATAAAGAACATGGCGAACATGGGTCAAAAAATAGATCAATGAAAGATCCTGCCGACGTCGGAAGATTAAAATACGTCCTGAATAATTATGACAGGATTGAATTATTAGAGGAAAGTGAAGGACGCTTTAATGATTCGAATAATAAACCATCTGCCATAATAAGGTTTTCAAAACGAATAAATGGCCGTGTATATACCTCTGAAGCCGTAAGAGACAACCAGAAACAACGTATTTTGATATTAACGGCATATAAAAAAGAGGGGCGCAAAGCGGCTCATGGCAAAAATACCCTTCGCAGCACGTCCGGAACGTTGCTTCCGCATCCCTCTGATTACAATGATACTCAGGAGCTATCGGAAGTCAAGGATTTTAATAATTCTCAAACAGATTCAAACGACAAGGGCGGCAGAGATCAAGGGAACAGCGGTGGGAACACTCCTCCTCCGAGCGGTGCAGCTCCTGCAGGCGGATCGCCTGCTGCGCCTCCGTCAAACAGTACTTCCGGCACTACTGCCAGCAGCATGAGGACAGGGCAGAAGGAATGGGCTTCTGACAATCTTACCCGAGAGGTAATTTCCAGAGCTTCCGGGACGACCCCCAACGGTATAAAGACCGATCAGAGCGTGCTTCCCAAGATCGACTATAACAGGGCTCTTGCTGAAGGTACGCAGCGTCCGTACGTCAACAAGAACGCATACACACTGACCCAGAAGGCGAGGGTGGCGCTCGTCGATAAGGACGCATCCCTGTACGATTACAGGCAGAAACATTCGGACAGCCTGATCTACGAGAAGAAGACGCTGATCAATTCGAAGGCGACCATAACAGCGGCAGCCATAGGCGCGCAGACAGGCAACAGAACGACCGGTATGCAGCTCAACGCCCAGATGGAGCCTGTAGGGGAGTCCCTTGCGACTATTATCAGTGACATCAAGAAGGACAGCTCACTGAACGGCAGGGGCATGGATCTGATGCAGGATTACCTGTACAACAAGCTCAACATCGAAAGAGCCGCAACGGAGAAGACCTTTACCGGAGAAGCTCCGACGGAAGCGATGAGAGCCGCAGACAGTGAGCGCATTGTAAGGAACATCGAAACGCAGTACCCGGCCATCAAAGACCATGCGGCCAAGGTGAGGAAGTTCCTGGATAATAACCTGCAGTTCATGGTGGACACCGGCACAGTGAGCGCGGATCTGGCGGACAAGCTGAAGGGAATGTATCCCGATTACCTTCCGGTCATGATGAACGACGAAGGCTCGGCGGAGATCGATTTCAGCAATTACACCGATCAGCTCGATAAACAGCTGGTGAAATACGCGAAGGGCGGGACCGTGGATCTCATGAGCTGGGACAAAGCCATTGAGAAGTACACCAGGGCGGTTTATTCCCAGGGCTTTAACAACCAGATGCTCAACGAGATCGTCGCTGCTGCCATGAACGACCCGGAATGGGCGAGGCATAACGTGAAGATCCTCGCGGTCATCCCGGGAGGGAATGCTCAGACCGCAAGACAGCTCGTGGAAAGCAACAACTCAGGCGGAGATAACGTGTATGCTGCCATCAACGGCGACAGCGCTGTCGTCTTCGGTGTATCGGATTATCTTAACAGCTCAGTGAGAACGCTCGCCGCAAAATCGAAATTCCAGTTTGACACAAACACAGACTCCAATATAACCAATGCGCTGGGAGAGGTAGGGAACTACTTCGCCCAAGGCGGATATATGAGGGATCTCAACAGTCTGGTGACGACATACAAACCGTCGTTCTTCCTCAGCAACCCGATGAGAGACCTCGGAGATCTGCTGGTAAACTCCCCGCACCTTCAGGAAACATTAGCCTCCTACCCGACAGCATGGGCGGAGGTTTTTTCAAATTCGGAAGGATACCAGCGATTCGTGGCCATCATGAGCAACGACATCCTCACACCCGACACGAAGACGAATGCGGTATCCGAGAAGTTCACAGAGATATCCCAGGCGACGGAGCTCGTCACCAGATACGCGGAATACCTCGGAGGAATAAAAACATACGGCGATACGTACGAAGGCCGTATAAAGGCACTGTACGACGCCAAGGAAGCGACCGTAAACTTCGGCAGGAGCGGAGAAGTCGTACAGAAGGCAAACCAGTACGCTTTCCGTTTCCTCAATGCCGGTGTCCAGGGCATAGATAAGATGATCCGCAACGTCACTGAGAGGAAGAACACCGGAGCGCTGACGCTTTATACGCTGAGAGCTGCGGCACTGGGAGCTTCCCCGCTGATATTAAACGCCCTGCTGTGGCGCGATGATGACGATTTCGAGCAGCTCACAGATTCCATGAAGTCGAAGAACCTGTACCTCTTTAAGACGAACGAGGGCAAGTTTATGGGCATTCCTCTGGGGAGAACCAATTCGGCAGTGTCCAGAGCGATCCTGTACGCTGCGGACGTGCTCAACGGCAAGGAGAAGCTGTCATATGCCGGCTTTACTTCAATGCTGCAGGACGTCTGGGACAACGTGGGAATCGACGTCGGAAGCTCGTTCATCCTCTCTCCGATATTTGACGCGATCAGGAACAAGACCTGGTACGGCGGGCAGATAGAGAGCGATTACGAACAGGACAAGCCAGCATCCGAGAGATACGACTCTTCCACAGATTACCTCTCCAGATGGATAGGAAAGCAGACAGGATGGAGCCCGAAGAAGATCAATTACGTCCTCGATCAGTACGGAGGAGTGCTCTTCGATTACACCTTCCCGCTCTTTACTCCGGAGACGATGGGCCAAAATGCCTATGAATTAGCGGTGGAGCCCGTGTTCAAACGCTTCTCCGCCGATCCGGTCTACAGCAATGACATCGGATCCGATTTCAATACGGCCTTCAGAGACTCTGAACAGAACCGGAACAGCGCTAATCCTCCGGCAGGCAGCGAGCTTGTATATAAATACATGAACGCGCAGAAGAGCGCGGCAAACAAGCTCTACAAGGAGATTGACAAAATCAACAGCTTCAGGGAACTGTCCGAGGAAGAGCAGCAGGCTTTGATAGATGCTTACGGAGATCTGAAGACCTACAAGGCCAGAAAAGAAGCGGTAAGAGCTCTGCGGATCACGATCAACGGCATAAAAAAGAACGCCGTGGCGCAGTACGACACCGTAAAAGCGAAGGCTGCGGAGTATTCGGGCTACAGCGACAAGGAGGGCTACCTGAGGCTCAACCACGACCTATTCGGTGCCGAATATGCTCTCAAGTATTACTCGACGGAGGACTACGCCTACGCCGTCACAGGGGCTCAGGGGGGCATGGATTATGAGACCTATTACGACTACATGCTCAACACCACCGGGATCTATGCAGACAAAGACAAGAACGGCAGGAGCATCAGCGGAAGCAAGAAGCAGAAGTATATAGACTACATCAGCGGCATGGACATCTCTCTGGGAGAAAAAGCCTTCCTGCTCGCCAAGGAATATCCCTCGCTTTCCAATGCCTACACGCCGAGTCTTGACAGCAAGAAATGGAAGCGGGCTCTCTTCGATTACGTCAACAGCATGGATATCTCATCCGAGGCAAAGAAAACTATCCTTGAACAGTATGACTGCTTCGAGGTAGACAGCAAAGGAAACGTTAAGATCCACTAAACCGCGACTCAGCTGCAAGTCAGCTGCAGTAAGCGAAAATTTATTTTTTGTGAAAAACAGCTTCGGCTGTTTTTTTTATGCGGCTGCAAAACGGCATCGACCGAACCTCGCCGAAAACCGAGAAACAGGAGCATCAAATGCCTGAGGAATTAGTACAAGCGGCAGCTAATGAAGCGGAGACCGCCGCACCGCAGACCGCGCAGGAGTCAACAGGGACCACACAGAGCGCGGAGAGCACCACCAAGACGGAGACCAACTCCGCAAAGACGGATACCAGAGCCGTTTCGAACCGTATCAACCAGATCCGGGCAGAATCCGACAGAAAGATCAAAGAGCTGACAGACCAGCTCGCCCGCTACAGGAAGCTGGAAGACACGGCGAAAGAACTGGGCTTCAACGGTACGAGCACCGATGAGATCGTCTACGCCATGATGGCCGACAAGGAAGGCCTCACTGTCGACGAGATCAGAAAAAGGGAAGAAGCGAAGAACCAGCAGGTAGACAGCATCGTAGAGAACGACCCGAGGATCGCTGCCGCCAATGAGATCATCCAGCAGAGCAAATTCCGGGCGGACCTTGAGTCTATCAAGGCCGCATATCCCGACCTGAAAGCCGAGAGCGTGGAAGACCTGGGTGAAGACTACATCAAGATGCAGATCGTCAACGAGCAGCAGCCCGAAGAGTACCAGCTGGACGCAGCCACCATCTACGGAATGGCAATGGCCAAGAAGGCCAAGACCGAAAAGAAGATCCCGGCGTCCACAGGGGACGTTGAGAGCGGTGCAGCACCGGAGAAGGAATTTTTCACCTCTCAGGAGGTGGACCACTTCACGAAGGAGGACTATCTCAAAGACCCGTCCTTACTCGAGAAGGTCAGAAAATCAATGACAAAGTGGAGGAACTAAACACAAATGAGTTATGCAAACTTCAAAGGAGAGTATTGGTCCGCATACATTCAGACCGAGCTCGGAAAGACGACCGTTCTGACCGAATTTTGTGATTACAAATTCGAGCCGGAAAGCAAGGGCTCTGACAGAGTCCGCATCCTGGGCGTAAATAAGCCCACCATCAGCGACTACACCGGAAGCGACATCACTATCGAGGAAGTGCCGGATTCCGCTCAGTGGCTGCTCCTGGATAAAGCTAAGTATTTCGCTTTCACCGTTGACGACGTTGACAAGGCGCAGATGAATCCTGAGCTGATGAGTGCTCTTCAGAAGCAGGCCATCGTCGCTCTCGCTGAGACCGAGGACAGCGCTGTTGCTTCCGAGGCGACCAACCTCACGACCATCACCAAGACCACAGCTGTCACGACCGAAGCGCTGGCTATCGCAGCCGTTGATGAAGCCTTCGAGAAGCTCTGGGATAATGGCGTAGGCCTCAACACTGAGTGTCAGATCGCCGTTACTCCGTGGTTCTACAACCTGCTCAAGGGCAAGCTGATCAACATAACCGACGGCAACAGGACCAACAGCATCGTCACCTCCGGCGTGGTAGGCTTCTACAACAACGCCGAGGTGAAGCTGACCAACAACCTTTACAACGACGGCACCTATGACTGCTGCGTCGTAAGGACCAAGAACGCCATTGCCTTCGCAAGACAGGTAAAGAAGGTCGAAGCCTTCAGACCCGAGAAGAGATTCTCCGATGCTCTGAAGGGACTTGACGTCTTCGGCGTCAAGGCTGTCAGACCTGAAGAGGGCATCTGCCTCAAGGTAAAGAAATCATAATTTAAGGAGGAAAGAATAGAATGGCTGCATCTACAGTTACCATCGCAAAAATGACTCTTAATGAGCTGAAGACAATGCTCACGGCTTCCGATGCCACAGCAGCGGCTTCCGACTCCACTTACGGAGCTGGCTACTATGTTAAAGTTCCCGTAGGAGATTCCGCGAAGCTCATGATCCTGTTTTTTAACAGCCACGGCTCTAACGCCTACGACATCGGCATCCTTGCCGGAACAGCTCCGGGAGCCACGGACGCGGCGATCGCGCTTTCGGATCTTGCGGCAGGAGGCTGCAAGGCTATCGTTGTCGAATCCGCGAAGTACGCCCGAGACGGCTACATCATCGCATCCGGAGAGACCACATCCATCAAAGTGGCAGCGCTCCAGCTGCCGTAACCAGAGGGGAGGGAAACCTCCCCCTTCATTTAAGGGGGCGAAATGCAGATTACATTAGGAGACGTTAAGAGGGCGACCTACACGAGAATGTTCCTGGAGGATACCGAGTACGAAGAGTACGACGAGGCTATCATCCAGGGAATCAATCACGGGCTGCTTGATCTGGCCAACCTTTTCCCTATCAAGGCGCAGTACGAGATCACTCAGACAGCCTCCACGGACGAAGGCGAGAATGAGTACGACATCAGGACTTTAACTCAGGAAGGCGGCATAAACAAGTTTATACGTTTTGCCAATCCTGCGCTGCTGGTAGTCTCCGGGGGCGATACGTCCGTTGCCTTCGACTTCAAGATCATCGCCGACAGATATCTCCATATCAAGAAAAATTACGGCGGCACCTTCAAGGTGCAGTATTACCGTTTTCCGGCAGAGATCAGCAATGATACTGACGAAAACTACGAATTTGACATCGATGCCGAAGCCGCCAACCTGCTGCCCCTTTACGCGACATGGT
>Ga0265301_10001763_pt1 | contig 27068 bp, 33 predicted proteins | sample AusTroGonzalo_MG_2_FD_193488 | JGI IMG/M metagenome (GOLD analysis project Ga0265301, IMG submission 193488) | Bovine rumen microbial communities from tropical cattle in Woodstock, Queensland, Australia - Gonzalo_04 | ecosystem: Host-associated > Mammals > Digestive system > Stomach > Rumen ... | reverse complement strand
CTGTTTGTATGTATTGAGATTGAAAATCATACATCATATATATTATAACATTGTAAACAACGTTTGTCAACGCTTTTTTCTGTCTTTATATTCTGCTAATATTTCTTGCACTTGTTCATAGCATTCATCATCTACACATTCCCAAAGCAAACGTCTTTCTTCTTTCATATCTGCATCTGCCGGAACTGCACGTTCTTCACAAAACTCTACTGTAAAGAAGTTATCCCCTAGTTTTATAGACTTTCTGCTTGTACAGCTTATAGATGTGGTTGTTGCTTTACTTTCATATGCTTTATTCTTCGCCATCCTTATTCTCCTTTATTTTACTAACTCTGAGTGTTATAACCTCTTTAGACTCTCTGCATTTATCTATCTCCATCAGCACTTCTTTGCTAATCTTACCATTATAAATTGCTGATTCAAGTGCATCCATGTCTACATACTCTTTTGTCTTAATAACTCCAAGTTTTCTAAAATCAATAAACTCAATGCTTGAATCTACTTTATTAAGTGCTTTACTAATACCATCACTATATGATTGAAGTAATGATAACAGTGCCTCTTCATTCATAGATTCTCTTGTTGATACAATCTTTGTAGCTTTATAGCCTCCGGCTTCATAGGAACCTTCATCCATCAAATCTTTTATCTGCTTATTTTCATCATCACAAATCTTTTTATAATCATCAAGTAATTGCTTATTCTCTGCATACTGTGGAATAAGTGTATCAAGTGTTACTTCTACTTTCTTCTTTGCCATAATACTTATCTCCTCTCAAACAATCTGAAAAAGTTAAATACCCAATACTGATATGATTCATCTCCGAGAGAATTGTGCCTGATGATATCTACATACGATATGATAAACCATATCAGTATCAGAATGCATATTGTATATATTACTGTTTTTATAGTGTTTTTAGTTTTCATAGCTTACATCCTTTCTGTAGTACAATCTACTATTTTTATTCCATTTCTGTGTTACTGAACCAAGTATTCCGTTTCTACCTTTAGGTAGTTTACTCTTAAATTCTAACAGCTTATCAATATCAGACTGTTTCCAATATCTTGTTCTTCGCTGACCTTTTTGAATAAAGTCCGGAAGTATCTTCGCATACTCATTATCTGGATTCTGTTTCTTAAATCTATACCAGTTGTTGATTGAGTTAATAGAACTGTTGACTATTAGTGCCACTTCTGTAACGTTGTATAGTCTCTCTTCCACTTTCATCACCTCACTTTCTATTCAGATTTCAACATAAACATTGTACTACAATATTTAAACATTGTCAATCATATTTTAACTAAGTAAGAAATTAAGAAGTTCTGTCTTGTTGCTTTTCAGTTTGCCATCAACTATAGCATCACTCATAGCACCTTTATCGTTTACTATCTGCCATATTCTTTCATCTATCGTATTCTGAGCCATAATATTATAGATAGTTATATTGTTCTTCTGTCCTATTCTGTGGCATCTATCTACGCACTGGTCATACAATGCTCTATTCCAAGGATGGTCTAAGAATATCTCAACTGTTCCTGCTGTAAGTGTAATTCCAGTACCCATAGCACCGGAAGTACCAACTATGACTTTGCATCTATCATCATTCTGGAACTTATTAATCATAAGTTGTCTTGTATCAGCATTAATCTCACCAGTTATTATAGCTGGATTATAATCTCTTAATCTTTCTGCAATAGGCGTAGTCATCTGTGTCCAGTTAGAGAATATTACTACTTTACGTCCATTCTCTGTAGCTTCTTCTACAAGCTCTTCCATTCTATCAAGCTTTGCTGATTCTTGAATTGTAGTTGAAAGAATGCCGGTATAGCCTGTAGCTTGTCTCATTCTGATAAGCTCTGCAAGCGGGTTATTTGACATCTTGATATTATCTATGTTCTCTTTAATCTCTGCGGTAACTTCTTTGTAAATTTTTGCTTGCTTAGGAGTAAGCTCTACATATTCATCTACATAAGTCTTTTCTGGCAAATCAAGTACATCTTCTTTAAGTCTACGTAACATTATATCATTTAGTCTTTCTTGCAATTCATCAAGATTCTTATAGCCAACTACTTCGTAGCCACCAAATCCTCCCATTACACAATAATGATTCTTGAATTTATAGAAAGCATTCTTTTCATAGCCAAGCCACTTGAGAATGATATATAAATCCATAGGGGTATTCATGAGCGGAGTACCTGTCATGGCTATCATTGTTTTGGCTTGCAGTTTAAGGAATGCTTTTCCTTGCTGAGAAGATGGGTTCTTCATTTTATGTACTTCGTCTGCGGCAATCATATTAATAAGTCCGGCTTTGCAAGCTCTTACAAGTTCATTATTAATATCTAAGTTTCTTAACGTTTCAATATTAGTAATGATAAAGTAGTTGTCTATCTTATCAAGATTAAGTACATCATCAAATTTTGCATCTGAACCTTCGATTACAAGCTTGCCGTTCTTTCTTCTTCTCTGCCCGAGAATATAAGGCTTTTCATCTGAATGTGTAAGTATCTCATTGTACCAATTCCATTTAAGTCCGTTGACACCACAAACTATAAGACAATGCTGATAGTTATTAGAAAGCTTCTTTGCGACTGCAATATCAATAACTTGCTTTGTCTTGCCAAGTCCTTGCTCATCACCGAGCAACCATCTATCATATTGTAAGCCATAGTTAAAGCCATCTATCTGATGTTCAAATGGCTTAGTCTTAAATTTGAAGTTCTTAGGTACAACAGCTTTCGGAGCTTCAAGTGTTACATACTTTCCTGAGATATCAAAATTAAAGTCTGAAAGATTGTCGATAAGATATGAGAGTTTCTTTAATGGAACTTCCCATTCTTTAGTATCTTTGTTCCAGTATCTTGTTGGGAGTTCTCTGATTGTATCAACTACTTTTTGATTATATTCAAAAGATACAAACATTGAATAATCCTCACCACATTGTTTTGATTCTGCAATTCTTACGTTTATCATGTTGTTCTCCTTTTCTGAGTTTACTTTTTTAATCAATCTGTAAACATTGTACTTCATGTTTATTTGTTTGTCAACAACTTTTTTATAATAAAAAATAGAAGTGCTGACAGCAACACTTCTATTTTAAGCTTGTTATACGCTTCATAGAGCGATTTTAAATTAAAAAGTGATAAATTGTACATCTAATAGAAGAAACTCGATTTAAAGCGATTCTAGTAAGTCTGATAACATCTTATGAATAATATCTCTTTCTCCTTGTAATTCTGTATTATTATATAGAGTTTCTAAAAACTCTTCAATATCTCGGCACATACTTCGCATAGCAAACTTCAAATCCTCTTCATGTAATTCGCCAAGTTGATATTTAGCTTTGACAGCGACATACATTCTGAACTGGGGAAGTACATCTTCTAGCTCTTTCTGAGTATCACTATGCAGATTATCTCTTACATTATAAAGTGCTGATAGCTTGATACAAGAATCAAAAGTTGTAGGTCCATTTTCTAATTCTTCTATTGTATCACTTATTTCTTGCATATTCATAAGAATCACCTCACTTTGATAGTAACATTCTCACTTCGGCTGTCTTTTCTGCTAACATAGCTCCACACTTTTCCCATGCTTCTTTATCTTCTTCGGGTATATAAGAAACTGTCTTTGCCCATTCGTCCCCCATATCATGCAAAGCTGTAGCATGGTCAAGTTCATCTTCTGCCATTTGTGAAAAAAGCTTTGACCATTCCGGCTTAGTATTCTTATAAATGACATACTTCTCTGCATATTCACAAGCACCACAAAGTTCTTCTTTAATATGCTTAATCATTTTATGTATCTTCTTCATAATTCAATCTCCTTAATATCTCATCTATCTTATCATCCTGCTGTTGCAAGTGTTCCTGTATCGCATCTAATATCAACTGTGCTTTGTCTTGCAAGTCACCTTGTGTCAGATTTTCATCCAAGTTCATTACGTCTATAAGAAAACTTATAATGGAGATAATGTCAAGAAATGTGAACTCTCCATTATCTCCGCTACCTAATCTGTTCATTAGATTATTTTAGTGATTACAATATTGGCATCTGTAAATGTGCCGGCTGTTGTATTCTGTACCTGAATAGTTGTAGGGCTTGAACATGGACAGTTAGAGTTATTATTAGGTACTTGCACAAGTGTTATGAAGTTAGGTGTGATTCCTGTAGATTGTGCTTGTGGCTGTGCTACTCCATCTTTATAGAGCTGGATAGTAGTGCTTGTTCCTGTGCTTGCATCTACTGAAACCATATATATTCCACACTTATTAAGATTGAAGGTATCTGTACTTGTTTTAGTAACTGTACAACCTTTCTGAACTGATACTGAATTAAAAGGTATATTAGTATCTGCTCCTACTGCTATATTAGTTGAATAAGCTTCTATCATTTTAATCTCTCCTTTCAATAAAAATGGGAGTAGTTGCCTACTCCCTTATAATAGGCATACTAAATATGCTCAATTAGATATTACATCCACATCCACCAAAGCAAGGTGAAGGAACTGCATAAGTTGTGTTGTTTGGATACTTAACAACATTAGCAAGCTGATTAGCAAGTGTAAGCTGATTTACCTGATTCTGTAAAGCTTCAATCTTATCCTGTGCTATCATATCTTTTACACCTTGAATCTGTGCTGTAAAGTTAGCATTAGTTTGTGCATCTCGCATAGCACTATCATAGTTGCTCTGCATAATCAACTGCTTGGTTTCACAGCAACACTCTTGCTGTTTAGACATAAGATTTGCCTGTCCTACTGCAAGTCCACTAATATCCCTAGCAAGTTCATCATATCTGTTCTGAATAATGCCTAGAGTATCATGGAATGTCTGATTAGTTGCGGCAACTGCCTGTGCAGTTCCTGAATTTACGGCTGAAAGAATCTCTCTTTCATTTGCCATGCTGTTCTGTGCATCAAAACCTCTCTGCACTTCATTTGAAGTTGCAAGGTTCTCAAAGCCAATAGCATTAGCAAAGTTGTTATTGCCCCAACCATTACCATTGAACATTGACATGAGAATCAGAAGTCCGAAAATCCACATGAATGAATTTCCGCCAAACTCTCCACCATTAAGAAGTGCTACATCACTTGCAGAAAGTCCACCATTTTCCATAGCCATAATCGTGTTCTCCTTTCGTTAAATTATTTATATTATTCTTGCAAGAATCTATTTAAGCATATTCATGATATCATCAGGATTAACATTCATCTGTTTTGCCATGGCTTTGAATGCCTGTTCAGGATTGCCACCTGCCATCTTTATTGCTGTTTGTAATTGTGGATTCTGATTGAGCATTTGTTGTGCCATAGCTTGTGGGTTCTTCATACCTTTAAACATAGTAATCATCTGTTTGATGTTATTCGGTAATGAGATTCCGCTGTTTGCGTTGAGTTGTTGGAACAGATTGTTCATTTATTGTACCTCCTAACATAGATTGAATCATAGAATTTAATTCATCTTTTCTTACATACTGTGATAAGTCTACTGATGTAGGTTGTTCTTCTGTAATCTCTTCATACTGAAATATTCTTAGCTTGCACATGCCTACATTGTCAGCAATCTTGATATAGAATTTACCATCATTTTCGCTGTCCATAAGTATTGCATTTGAATTAGGCATTAGCTGAAAAGCTTTCGCTCCTTCTATGCCTTGCACCCATGTTATTCCGTTGTTCATAGGTTTTTGATACATTTGCTGAGGATACATATTGTTCATCATGACTATTCTCCTTTGCTAAAGTAAAAAGGGCATACACGGATGAACAATCATTCGCTTGCATTATGTCAACTAACATATTGCCAATATCTTTCATCTGCGTATGCTCCTTTCGATTTATAGCTATACTATAAATCAGAATAGCATTATTAACTTGTTTGAAAACTGTACGATTCTTGCACAAAAACAAACAGCACATAGAATTAACTATGTGCTGTCCGAGGTGGAAAAGTATTATGTTGGTAAATAGCTTTCGCTATAACACCCTTAACATTTTTGACTTCACTTTCCTTGCAAGCTTACTTACTTTAGATTCTGATATATTCATCTCTAAAGCTATCTGGATATTTGATTTATACTGAGCCCTTAGATTGAAATAACAAAGTTCCTCATCTAAAAGTTACAGTTGATTATAAAATAATCTAATTCGGGTTTTGTAAAATCATATATCTTAATTTGTTTCGACATTTTTTCTGCGTTCCTTAATAGACTTATGTAGTCTTTCTAATTGCACTTTTTGTGCTTCGGATAAAGGCTTACCTTTTTTAGCTAAACTCATCTTTCGTTTAGATTCTGTTGCACAGCTCTCTGAACATATTAAGTTCTGGAACAGTAAAGTCTGCTATCTTCATGCTTCTTCCTTATCATCTTCTATTTTAGCTTTTTCTGCTTTGATAGTTGCATGAGATATTCCTATCAATGCACCTAAGAATAAGTCTACTGCGTTTATGGTGGCAGGTATTTCAGCTTCGTAGGGAAGCCCCCATATCTTTGCTACTGTGAAATAAAGAGTTGATAAAGCCGGAAGAACTATGATTACAATCCATTTCAAACAATCATATACTTTGTCATTAAGTCGCATTTACGTTACCTCCTCTTCCTATAAGATATTGCTCAAGGTTTGATTTTGCTTTCTTGAGTTCTTCATCATTGTTACCGTTTATAGCATGACTTAGAAGTGCTAATAATGCTTGTTGTGTTACTGTACTGCCTTTTTCATACTCTATCATACGTCTGTTATCATTATCAAAGAATCTATCATGCTTTTCAACTTTCTTTTCAAGTGCTGTTATTCTTTCGTTCTGCTCTTTCTCCGGCTCTTTTATCTTTTGTGCTGTCTTTATCAATACAGTTACTGCGGCTGAGATTGTGACTATTGCTCCACAAATACCAAGAATAACAGCTATAAATTGTCCTACACTAAATTGAATCACGGTATCCATATTGCCCTCCTTATGTTGTACTCTTGGTATATCTCAAAGTCACTTTAATATCTGCACCACTAAACCAACTTGAACATATTATACGGATATTATTGCCCGAACAATGGACATTGAGCCAGTCACTGCCGTCCCTGTAATCCATTCCAAATCTAATGGTACTGCCTCCCGAGGTCTTCTCTCCCGATGCCTCAATATCTACTAACCTCCCAATATTTAGGTTGGTTGTGATAGCCGTATTCGTCCCCGATATTGTTCCCGAGAATGTCTTCTCATACACAGTCTCTCCGAACCATGTGCCGATGACCTTCTCACTGTCATCATAATGCACCATCGGGATTCCTAATGAGCCGTATGAGCCACTGCCTGCTGTATCGTTGTCCTTGGTGTATAGAACAGTGAGATATAATGTACCCGAGCCAAAACCCACATTAGTGCCGATTGCAAAATACATATCCCCTTGGTAATAGTAAAGGCTTGAGCCGTTTGATTGTGCATAAGGGATTGTATAATCATAGCCCGAGCTTGTCTCGATATAATGTCCGTAAGCGTTAACTATTCCAATGTCTGCTATGCTCTCAACAACATGCTCTCCCGAACTGACTCCGCTTGGATAATTCACTACTATAGTTTTCTGATATAGAGGCTTATCATCAAGCCATGCCCCGACTTCTCTTTCTGTCTCGCTGTATATCATAGGGGCAAGGAATACACCACGCTTCCAAGGAATGAATTTCAGCCATGAACCGCTTGGGAAGCCTGTGTCTTGTGCCATTCTCTTCAATGTGTACTCTGTGCCTTTGTTAACAGGAATCCATGGGTTTGTCCATGTATCCCCAAGAACTGCAAGGTATAAGGTATCATTCCCAGTCGATTCCGCAGCCACTCCACCAACAGCTCCATAACCCTTCAGCATAAGCACTCCATCCTCTGTCGGAGTGTATGTGTATCCTGTAAAATCAGGGATGTTGAGATTGTCAGCTCTGTCATAGTCCAATCCCTCAATAACTCCGTTTGAGCTTCCAGCTATATCGTATATAGTTCCAGATATGCCTATGGTGTTAAGGGTGTCTGTAGGTGTTCCTTCAGGATTAGCTTCTACATCAGTTCCGCCACCACCGCCGGGCAGACGATGAATTGATAATTTTCTTGTTCCATAAACAGGACTGTCTATAGGTATATAATCATCACTAGCCGCTGTTTGTGTAGTCGGTAAGTCTTTTATTCTTTTTGGAAAAGCTGTTTGTTCTGCCATGACTATCACCTCACTCTTATATTTTGTCCGGTTTTAAAAACAGCATTAAGTTCTATAATCTTATCAACTGTTGTATTATATTTCTTTGCTATCTCTGACAGCTTATCACCGCTTTTATATGTGTAATATTCAGCTTGTGGTTGCTGTATTAAACGATTAGCTACACGCTTTTCGTATTTACCTTTATTGATATAATGAATATAATATGCTTCTATGTCGTTGCCGAAAGCTTTCTGTAAATCCGGATAGTTAGCTTTATAGATATCTACATTGAATGCTCCATTAGCTTGTCTATGTTCTCTCATGCCGTGATTTACAAAATGCTGTATATGCTTATCGTAATTATTCAGAAATGCATCTGCTACATCTTTATGATGTTCATGATAATACTTTCCATCATACACTGCTGAATAATCAACTCCATTGTATATCGAATATGGCACTATATGATTTACTGCATCACGTTTTTCTTTAATGCCATGCGTTACATAGTGCTGATAATACTTCGGCAAATCTTCACCAAATGCTTTTCTTAAATCTTCATAGTTATATTTGTATACAGATAAATTGAAAGTTGCTATAGCTTGTCTTGCTTCTTTCATGCCGTTCTTTAAGAAATGATTGAATGTCTTTATCTCATCTGTGCCGAAAGCTTTTCTGATATCTTCATATCTATTCGTATAGTAATCAAAGTTATAAACCTTTGAATAATCAATCCCGTCAACTACTAAGTCTGGTTTACATAATACTTTATTGACTTCGTTTGCTATGTATTTAAATTTACTTGCTAAATAATTTCCAGGACAAGCTGTATTCGCATACCATCTATGCATATGAAGATTGCCAGTTTTATTTCCGGTATAGTTGAGTTTAGCTATACCATTTCTTTTGCATATATCTATACAAAGTTCAATGCACTTCTTGATTGTTGTATCTGATACATGCCAATCAGGGTCGCCTCCATCATTAGCAAGTTCTATTGTGACAGCATGACTATCAAAGTCTCTTGATGATGTAGCCCATGAGCGGTCACACTCTTCTACATACATTCCTACTCTGCCTTTGCCATCAATACCATAATTGGCACTTGCTTCACTGGTTTGAAATATCTCGCCACATTGTTCAACACTTATATTGCTTGCCATATGGTGTATAGCAATAGCTGTATTCTTTTTATTGCTGACAGTATTTCTATGAGGACTTATCTTAACATAATCAACTAATGGACTATTGCTCATCTGACTGCTCCTCCTCTGCTTCTTTTTTCTGTGCTTCTTCGTAATCAGCTTGTGCTTTCTGATATTGTACTTCTGCTAATCTACGTGCTTCTTCTGTTGCAAGTTGTAACGAATCTACAATGGTTATTGCAGGTATTTGAATAGCATACTTATTGACTAATGCAATAAGCTCTTTCTTCATTTCTGCTTGAACTAAAATAAGTGGTTTTTCCATAATACTAAATCCTCCTTTTATTTAATTATACATCTTTGTTTTTAAGTGCGTCAATTTCTTTCTGCTGTATCTGTATCATCTTGATAAGATATGGTACAAACTTGCTATAATCAATGCTCGGTGTATCTTTAAGATTACTCTTATCAATTTTATTTAATTCACCGATTACCATTTCCGGCATTATCTCTGCTACTTCTTCTGCAATAAGTCCACGTTGATTCTCTGCTCCACCATATTTGTAATCAAACTTGACAGGACGTAGTTCAAGTATCTTCTTTGCTTCTTCATCTTCTATACTCTTAATATTTTTCTTAACATACTTAGATGATTGGTTAGCAAAGCTTAACGCTCTACAAGTAATCCATGCACTTGAACTTTCCCAGAAGTCTATATATTTATTATTGCCGGAAGTTATATGTATGATTCTTGCTGTATAATCTGATGTATCGTTGTAGCTATTATGAAAATCAATGAACGGTGAAGAACCATATATTTCTACTCCAGTATTTCCTATCGTTGCATTAGGTTTAAGTATGACTTGACGTTTCGTAGTTATAGTATTAGCAACTTCAAGCTCTGAATTGAAATACCAAGTTCCGCCTGAGAAGTATCCAGCGTAACCATTCCAGTCACCTGTATCTTGGTCGATTAATGTAATACGTGCTTGTCCTAATCCGTTATAAATTCGTGTATAAATGCTATCAGGACCTCCACTACCAGTCGCAATTAAAGTATATGCAGTTCCACCATGATAGTCGCTAACTAACTTTATCTCATCCCAAACTGTGATATTCTTAGCTGTTATATCACCAGTTAACTCTACATTACTAGCTTTAAGTTTGCCATCATATGTAATGTCTATAGGGTATGATGTAGCTCCGTTCTTTACTCTAGTTAAGAATAATGCTGATTGTGTTTCTGTATCACCTGCAGTTATTCCTCTGATGGTTACTCGATATCTATCATTTCCACTTATATATTCGCTATAGAAGTCTTGACTACCAAACGACCAAGGACCTATCTTACCGGATGTAGCTGATACTTTACCTGATATATCTACATTCTCTGCGTACAGTTTACCACCATATGTCACATAGAATGGTGTAGTTAGTGTACCGCTTATTCTGTTCTGTATTCTGAATGCTGTTCTATCTGTACTCGTTCCTGTAAATGACTGCATACGTGCTTCGTAGTAATCATTTCCATTAGTGTATCGGCTATATAATGCATCTGATGTAATATCAAATCCACCTATATGTCCTGCAACACTTGTAATCTCACCGGCAGGTGTTACTGAGAAGTTTGTACTTACAATTCCTATACTGTTAGCTGTAAGTTGAATGCTATCATTAGCTATAAAGTCTATATTCTCTGCCGATACTTGGAATATTGGGTTTTGAGTTCCTCCACCAACTATAGAGCCCATAGTTAATGATGTTATTACACCACCATTATTTACTTGTAATACAAGCTTATCTGCTTGCTGTGTAATCTGTGAGGAAACTTCTCTTGTTAAATCAGCAACTTCTGTTGTAATGCTATCTATAGTCTGTTCAATACGTGATATCTTAGCACCTTCTATAAGTGATTGATTATAATTCTTTATCTCAGGATTTAAATCTGCTCCATGTGCGGGTGCAGTGATTGTCTGGTCAATGAACCACACATTATTTAAACTATTCTGTAAGATATATGTATTACCTTTATCTGTTTCTACATAATCGCCGAGCTTAAATGATAAATCTGATTCAATCATTTTTATAGCACAAGGTACGTACTGTATCTGTGATAGGGTATCAAGAATATTACCACAATATATATCTATATCTTCGGCACTCATGCCGAGTAAGAAGATATTGCCTACTATCTTATATGGGTTTGCATCGGTTCCTACTAACTGAACGAAATTATCTGCTGTATCATATACAGCTACACCTGTTATTTCATTAGTTGTGTAGTTTTCCCATTCACAGTTCTCACCTTCTATTAATGTTGGTGTAATTGTATGTGCCACTGTATTTGACAATGTGATATACTCTGCATTACCATTTCCATCTATATGGAAACAGAAATTCTGCAATACTGAAATAAGATTTATCACAGTCTCAAATGTGATAGATGCGGGTACAAATATCATAGCTGGGTCAATCACTAAATCGTCATTATCAAATGTATCTGTAGGAATATTAAGTCCCATGTATGTAAGAAGTGAATCTCTTAATACTGATAATTGTACTGTACTTGTTCCACACATTGACATGAAGTTACTGAACCATGAAGCTACATCATCTTCTCGATGCCATTTAATCCAGTCATAAGCTACTATGTCTCGGTATATTCCGGCATTATCTTGCTTGCAACTTTCTATTGTTCCAGTAAACAGAAATACTTCCTGCTCAACAGTACCTTCTGTAGCCATAATCCAATTTTGTGGCTGTGCAGAATCTACGAATGCCTCATAGCCATCAACATCAATCACGCCTGGAATATAAATATGTATGTCTACATCAGTTCTTAAATGTGTTAAGCCATAAGTCGATTCAATGATGCTTACTCTAATCTTTTTATTTGATACATCTGCGTCTATGCCAAATACTTGTACTTGAAACATAGACGCATTAATCTGTGCGAAATCTAGCTCTTCTTCCATGAGAATGCTGTCTAATGATGCAGTGCCTGAAGTGATACCCCAATCAGTATCTACTTTGTTATCATACAAGATATTAGTTGAAGTTCCCTCTTCTTCATATATTTGAATGTGTAAGTATCTTGCCATGCATGTCACCTCTTAGTATTCGATAAATTCTATTGTTGATGCATCATATACTATATCATTATCTTCAATACGAATTATCTTGAATTTTGGGTTCGGACGATAGCATACTATACTTCTATACATATGATTATCATCATCCCAAAACTCTATTTCTATCTTACGTTCTTTAGCCTTCATTTCTGCATCTTTGAGCCATGAATCTATAGCTTCAATATCTGCCAAATGGAGAGAAGGTCGTGTCTCAAATTTAAGAGTAGACTTCTCCCCATCGGCTGTAAATCTATGTAGGTCTCTTGTGTTTTCTTCACGATAAGCTTTAATTTCTTCTCGTTGATTTGGAGTGCTTTCCCATGTTTTAAACGCTATATACTGATGTGGGAATACTTGACCTGTCGCAACGGCTTTTAATAAATATCCTTGAAATGTTGCCATCAGCCCTACCTCCTTCCTGTCTGCTTATACTTCTTCTCTGTTTCATCCCATACAACCTGTGCTATCTGTCTGCCGCCAACTACAAGATTAATCTCTTGAGGTCCTGTGCCACCTCTACTATCAAGTGCGGCATTGAAGGCTTCAATCATTGTTGAAAGCGGTGTCTCTACGTTAGTACCACTTGTTTGGTCACCAAGCATCGCTAAAAATGGTTGATTTGGTGGAAGAACTGCACCTCGTGCCGCACCTGGTACTTTTATTCTACTCATAGGTGAATAACTCTTAATAGCTTTTTTATTATATAAACTCTCTAATTCACTATTAACTTTATCCACAATATGCTTATTAATTGTGTATGCAATTTCGCTTAAATCTGCGTCTGCTGTTACTGTAAAATGAGCATTCTTATCTTGCCACACACCTGCTAAATCATTCCAGATATTTTGTACGCTTGATTTAGATGGTGCATCTATTCCGAACTCTGCTACTGTCTTAAATGTCTGTTTGTTAAACCAGGTACTAAATTCATTAGTCTGCCCTTGTGCTTCTTGCATAGCTTTCATGAATATATCTTTAGTATCGAGCTTAACTGCGGCAAGTCCTAATGTCCAACGTGTAGCAACTCCACCTGCTGATTTCTGAATATCTTTAAACTCATAAATAGCATTTGCATATGATTGTTTGAATGTTGACTTTGTAGCATTCGGCAAATCAGAAAATCCATAGACAACAGAATCTTTCCATCCGGCTGATTCTTTTCCAATACCTGCATATGTTTGCACATCATCGTCATATGATTTTTTGAAGATTGCTTGAGATTCGCCTGGTAACATTCCGAGTTTAGCTGTGATAGTTCCTACTACAGAATTTTGTGCCCAGTCTCCAATACCTGCAAACTGATTTATACTTTCTTTATATGTCTTTCCGTATATAGCTGACATATCAGAAGGAAGTGTATTTGTATTACGTGTTATTTCTGATACACGTTGCTTCGCCCATGTTCCTAAATTACGCCATTTGTTTGTAGCTTGCTCATAAGTCTCTTCGTACTTCTCAGGAATCTCTTTTTCCATCTCATCATGAGCATCTATACCAGCACGATTTGTCTCTCTGATATAAGTCTCCATGCTCTTCTTAGAAGTGTTTAATGTTTTCTTTATAGTATTGATATACTTCTCATACCATGTATTTCCAGCTTCTGTTCCGGCTGAATCTGCAATTTCAATTGGCATGTTAAATGTTTTCTTGAAAGCATCTAACAAATCTTGTTGCATTTCATCTATTGAACGTTGTGCTTTCTGTGCTTCGCCTTGAATCTTAGCGTACTCTTGGTCTGACATTAATCCGGCATTATGATAATCTTCTGGTGTTACAATGCCTTCTCTTGCTCTTGCTTTCTTATATACATCAGCATTATCTATACCGGCGTCTGTTTGTGTCATTTCATATCCGAAGATATCCTTTAATGTACGCATCCATTCTCCGTTCGGACTAAATACTTCTGCAAGTACATCTCCGAACTTTCCGAAACCATCTTCTTTGATAAAGCTTGCTATATCTGCAAATGCTCCAAATGTATATTCGATAGGATTCTCTGCAAAGTCATGATACTCTTGAGCTAATTCACTAAATCCGGCTTCTTCTGCATGTGTTCCTAAGAATGCGGCAGTGCCTGCACCAACTAACTGATAAGTTCCGGCGGCTATAAGAAGTTTTCCAACTGATATAGTCTTACCTTCCATTCCTAATCCTAATGCGTTAAGAATGTTAGTTGCGGCGGTTCCTAACTTACCGGTGAATACTAATGCACCAAGTATCATCGCTATTGCGGCTACTATCTTACTGCATGTATCAGCACTACTCCAAAATCCTTTGATTGCGTCAGCTAAAGCACCAAGTATTGCTTTAGCTAAGTTATATAATTTACCTACTAAATCAGGTATATCAAGATTTGCTAAGAACTCTCCTATACGCTGACCAATAAGTTCAAAATCTGTTTCTGTGAAGAATGTTATAGCGGCATCTAATGCACCTGCTATGAAGTCATGTATAACACTTCCTAACTCTGCAAAATCGGCTGTCTTAAAGAACTCTGTCACACCGGTTGCAATAGAAGTTCCAAATTGTATCCAGTCAAATTTATCTAAGAATCCACGTGCTAAAGTTAATGCTGTGTTAAGTGCTTCCGCTAATGTTCTTCCTACGGCTCCAAGTGATTCAGGAGTTATAGCACCATTTATGAATGTTGCTATTGAAGTTCCTATCTTATATGCAACAGCTTTGATATCATCCCATGGGATATTATTAAGTGCGTCTGCAATCTTCTTTCCGAAAGCTGTGCCAAGCTCTGTGAAATCTCCTTTGCTCCAAGCTTCTTTAATCTTAGCAACTAAATCTACCATATCTTGATTAAGGTCTGCTTTCTCAAAGAAGATACTTCCGCCGTCTCCGGCACCGCCTCCTCCACCGCCACCGCCAGCGTCATTCTGGTCGATAACGAGAAGCTTATCATATTCTGCTAATTCTTCTTTTGCATCTTTAGCGGCGCTACCAGTTCCACCAACAGCACCTGCAAAATCTTTCTGTTGTTTAATAGCTTTATAGATAAATCCTTGTCCTGTAAGTGCGGCGAAGAAACTACCTATCGCATTTGCGGCGGCTATTGCGGCATTCATTATTGCATTAAGTACAGGCAATACTACTGAAAGCAACGGCTGAAAAGCTGTAGCTATGCTATGTGTCATCTGACTAAACGTAGATACTAAATCTGACAACTGAGCATTTATTTCAGGATACTGAGTTGCCATATCTTTGAAAGCTTCTTTACCATATTGTCTTAACTTTTTATAGAGTAAGAATAAAGAACGAATACCGAGTCCGTATTTAAGTAACTGTCTAAGTAAATGCTTGAATGATTTACTTGTATCATTGTTGTGTCTAGTAATTCTATTCTTTAATGCACTTCCTATAGTTCTAAAAGCCTTGCCATATGCATTAAATAAGGATTTAACTATTGTACTTAACTTTGTTGTTCCGGTAGATGCTTCTTTAATTCTCTGATTTAATACGTCTGCTTGGCTTGTTAATATTGCTAATCTCTGTTGTAAATCTGCATATTCTCTTGTTTGATATCCTCTGCCTACATAAGCACCACCATTCTGCTGTAATTCCTTCATTTGATGTATCGTATCTATTATTGCTTTACGATAATTTGTGAGTGCTAATTCGGCTTGTTCATATCGGGACGTATCAGTTTTGCCACGGAACTCTAAATCCTGCATCTGCTCTCGGACTTTAATAGCTCTTTTCCCAAGTCTCTCTAATTCTGATTCTAACTCTTTATAAGGCTCTGACTTAATACGTTTAGCTCCAAGCTCTTGCATCTTTGAAATTGTCTTATTTATTTTGGCTTCAAGCTGTTGAGCGTGTACACCCATCTGCTTCATTGAAGATGAAGGAGACTTTAACGCTTTTTCTGTAGACTTTCCAAGCTGTGATAACGCTTGTTCCGCATTACTTGTATCGGCATCTATTTTAATTGTTACATCTGCATCATAACTTGCCATTTATAATCTCCTCCTTTCTCTAAGTATTATTACCTTGATTCCACAATTCTCTGATATACTGTTCTGCTTCTTGCTCTTCAATGCTCTTGTGATTCCAGATGAAGTATTGTGGATTGTCATTTCTAAATTCTCGTTCGTACTTCTCTAGCTTCTTGCCAGCTAGAATTTTGTAGCGTATTGAAACTACTGTAGCAAAAGCACTTTCTCCTATGCTCATGTAATATCCCATAAATGTCCACCAATGAACATATTCTTCTGCTCTTACTTCTTTCTTTGCTACGTTATTGATAGCTGACATTACAAGCTGAGAATCTTGCTTCCAATCCATTAGCTTATAGTTTCGTTTATTTGCATGAGTTGTATCTTGCCCACATTCAAAGAAGTCATACATCTTTTTTACACGCTCTGTCAGTTCTTCTTCTGATAACTCTAATACAGAATCTACATCTAAATCTTCATAGAATATAATTAAAGCCGATAATACACGTTCGTAATTATCGGCTAATTCTAAATCTTGAAGTACAATGAAACAATCAAGTATCATTCTGTAATCTCCGTTATCACGAATCTGACAAACTTTATCGCCTATGTCTATCGTAACTGGTAAATCATACATAATGTTACTCTCACTTACTTCTTTTATTTACTTCTCTTTGTACTCTTCCTCTTATGGTCTTGTGATGTATATTTTTCTGTTTTCTGTGCAAGTCTTGCACGTAAAGCTCTTGCTTCATCACTAATAGTTTGATTACAAAGCTGTGCTATTGTCTCAATAATGTGGTCATATCTGAATTGTCCGCCTACAATATCGAACATATTTCCAGATGGAGCACATGTTTCAGAAACATTGGCATCAAAGAGCTTATCTATATAATCTCTCATATCTTTGTCAATCTCTTTAAGCTGAGAACCAAACTTATCAAGCTGTTGTCTAAACTCTTCTGGGTCATCACTTGCTTCTTCTTCATCTGCTCCAAGCGTAGCTACTTTGTCTGAAAGTGCTTGAAGCTTTGGATATAATTCAGAAAGTCTGGTGACAATTCCCATATCAGAAGGATTAAGCTCTAATATGAGATTATTGTCACCATTGATTCTGTATCTCTTTCGCTGTGCCACAGACAAATTAATATCTACAACATCATTAACTACTGGAGTTTCTACTACTTCTTCTTTTACTTCTTCTTGTGGAGTTGTTGATTTAATCATTATTTACTTCCTCCTATCTTAAACTGTTACGTCTGCTGAAAATGCAAAATCCTCAGCAATCTTATCTACAGTACCGGTAGTAATCTTGTTACTGAAATATACTGTGATAGGCATATTAACATTTGAATCACCGCCGATGCTTGTAACTGCGATAGTACAATCGGTGTGTCTTTCTGCTTCATACTGTCCTGTAGTTCCAATGAACATTGTTACAATATACATTGTAAACTGGTTAAATTCTGAAACTGCGTTACGTCTACGAAGGTCGTTGAGAAATGCTCCGAGCTTTGAACCGCCAAGAATGAGATATGGGTCGAACTCCTGCTGAGGCTGTGTTCTATTAATATCTGTGTAGTTATTACCACGGATATCTGTAGAAGTCTCAATGTCTGCATTGTACTCAATACTTGAGTCCGGTGTACGTGTACCAAGAATCTCTCTTACGGTACTTGTTCCTTCCATCCACTCTGCAATAGTTACAAGAAGTTTACGCTCTGCTCTCTGACCGGTCTTGAGATTAATTTGATTAACAGCCATGTGCTTAATCCTCCTTTAAGATTGTTTCCATATTGCTTTGCTTATATCTATATAGTCTATCACTATATCAATACTATACATCGCCATAGACGGCGATACATCGGTATTTATACCATCAAATCTTGGTGCATCTGTCGTTGTATAGATATCATCCATCTGACAATTTTCACCAAAATCTGGATACTCATGTTTATCTGCTTGCTCTGCTATCCAATCTATGATAGCTTGAAAGCTTGCTAAATCTTCTACATTCTCATTTGGAAGTCTTGTATCAGTACCAACAGCTTTTGCAAGCGGTATATCTGTGATAGACTTGAAAGTGATTATTGTATATGTATACCTTCTCTTTACACTCCCGTCTACATACGGGCTTGACATGCTTCTATCATCTGAATTAGTAACTATCTGATTTGTATTATCTTTAGCATTGATAAAGTTGAAATAGAGTGGGCTGTTAAGCATCTGAGGACATTTTAACAGATAGTCTATGAATGCATTATTCTTATCTATCGACATTACTTTCCTCCTTTTAATGCTTTGCGTAATCTTGAAGTAGTCCAAGCTTGAATTGAACGCTTACGCTCTGCCCACATTATTCTGAACCATTGATATCTAGTTCCTGGAGTTGAATATCCAAATCGTACTGGAACTGGTGGTGTGCTTGCTGTTGCTCTTCTATAAATACCGTTCTGAGCATCCCATACAAATCTTGCTGGCAACCATGTCATTCCGGGTGTCGCTCCTAACATTTCGCCTGTTGGATATTTATGTCTCGGGCTTCTGAATACTCCTTTGTTTCCTATCCATCCAGGTAAGTTAGGACCCCAAACTTCACCTTGATATTGATAATGAGCATATGGTGTACGCCATCCTATTGTCTGAGATGTAGCATATCCTGAACGTCTTAATGCTCCGCTTCGTGCAGGAACATAATGTGTAGCTTCATCTAAAATATGCTGATTAATATCTTTAAGTACAGCTGGATTATTAATTTTTTTAATCATACTACGTTGTAAATCAGTTCTGTATCTACCGTATATTCTAAAATTAATAAATCCGTTACTTGCTGACATTTAAACACCTCTTATTCGATAATGAGGATTACACCTGCCGGCTCCTATATCTATAGCCACTTCTTCGATAGTTATACAACCTTGTAACTCTTTATACTTTGCTATTATATCTGTTGCACGTTTACCGGATATATACTCATTAATCTCATCTGTTACTTCATCTTTGATTATAATATCTCCTCTTGATAATGTAAAGTATTGTGACATCATATCATTAGGAATCTGTAACCATTGAAACTTAGGTAAGTATCTTGCATCTTCTCTGATTCGGCATACGCTGTCATTAGTCTCTAATGAAACTTTACCGACAGTTACTTTGTTGCCAACATACTTCCAAAACGCTCCAGTTACAACAGTTCTATACCATCGTATAATCTGAGTCTGCGGGTCTTGAAACTTATTATAAATTGTTACTGTGGTATCCCACCAAATTGGATATGGTTGATTATTCATCAGGATATAAACCTCTATATGTAAGTCGTTTATTCTTACTGTTTCTTACGCCTTGAAGATATCTGAATACTATCTCTTCAAACAGATTACTACGCTTATCAAGTCCAAGAAGTCCCAATAAATCTGATGCATTTACGGTATTATAATCTATTGAAACTCCATCATTTGACTGACCTGAGATATAAGGGGATGTAGTAATAGTCTGTGTAACAGGACTTCCACTTCCGCTATCTCCAGTTGTTATAGTAACTGTCTTTGCTCCAAGTGCTAAAGCTTCTGCTTTAAGCTGTATTAAATCTATGATTCGATACATACATCTTGCAAGCTCTTCTGGGTAAGTCTCCTCACCTTTAAGGCGATTAAATGTGTACCAATTTACAATAGTCTCTGCTTCGTATTCAAAGTTATTGAAGGCGGTTTCTTCTAACGTTCCACCCATATTCTGATATTGTTCATATGAAAGATACATTGAATACACCGCCTTTCAATTATTGCTTACGTGTTCTTTTAGCTGTACTCTTCTTAGGCTTCTCGGCTATAACGACATCTTCATCAGCTATAGCTTTCTCTTCTACTACAGGAGAAGAAGGAATTTTTTCCTTCTTGCTCCCATATACTTCATAGCCCTTTGTTAAGTATTTATCCAGCTCGTTTTCGGTGACTCTTACAATCTTGCCACCACGTCTTACTGTGATTTCACTCATAGGTATTCTCCTTATGACTGTGTACCAGTTCCACCTGCCTGAGATACGTTGAACTGAATAGCATTTGACTTGTTATCAAGAATGAATACATCCTCAAAGCTCTCTTCGTAGTAAACGTACTTACCCTCAGACATAGCTGAAGGAGCATCAAGTCTACTAAATGTGTAGCTAACAGGAGTGATAACTGCCATCGGATGAACAAGGAACATGTTAATCTGCTGTGCGTCATCTGCGATTGCATAATCAGTTGTGAAGTCGTAAAGAGTTTTCATAAGTGTTGCAGGAACACCAACAACCTGAACTTGGTCAAGTCTGTTAACTCTTCTGTCGATTGCATTAGGACCGGATGTAATATCCATCTGTCTGTCAATCTTCTCTGCTTCCTTAAGAAGATAAAGAATCTCAAACGGAACATAGAGAATACGTCCATTGCCCGGAACTCTGCCGTTATCCATTGCAAGCATAAGCTTATCGAATACAGAAAGAATGTTTGCAGTTGTAAGAACTGTAGTATCTGCTACGTGCTTTACGCCTGTATCAGGATTCTCTGCCTTTGTCCAAAGGTCATAGATTGTAGAAATACAGTAAGCATCCATCTCTGGGAACTTATGCTCTTCATTAAATACCTGAGTAATGTTTCCGATAGTTGCTACCATATTTGTCTCATCAATATCTCTTGGGTGAACAAGTGTTGACCACTTTCTCTCGTTAGAAAGTGTCTTTGCTACCCATGCATTCTGATAGTTTCTCTGTGCAAATGCGATTGTGTCTCTATCTGCATCTATTCTACCAGTTGTTGCGATTGATGGGATTTCAATAGTCTTACTATTTACCCATCTGTATCTTCCGTTGTTTGGTGTGCTGTAGAGTGCTCCGTAATTGAGTACCCACGGAAAATTCTGCTCCAGAGTTCTCTGGTAATCATCTGCATAATTAAGTCCATTGATAGCTGTTGAGCCATCATATGTACCTGCTGAGCCGTTGTTAGCTGGTGCTACATAACTTGCCATAATTTTTGTCTCCTTTACTTATTTTCTGGTCTTTGTCGAACTCCTACAAAATGGAATCCGAAGTCTTTTGTAGTATCTTTAGTTGCATCTACTGTAGGACTTGTAGGTTGAGCAAATGTAGGCTTCGGTGTGCTATCTTCTGATTTTGGAGCTTCAACTACAAATGCATCGGCATTCTCTATTGAGTAAGCTGAAACAAAATCATCTGCACCTAATATCTTATCGCCTTCCATTTTCAACTCTTTGGCAATCATCGAACTAATGAAATCACGCTTTGCGGCATTACTTGAAAACTTCTTGCCACTTGCAAACTCCTTAACTGCAAACTCATACGCCTGCTTGCTAAGTTGTGATTTATAGTTGTCTGTGTCCTGCTTATACTGTGTCTGTAGGTTACCAAATTGTGTTTGAAGCTCTGCAAGCTTCTCTGCATCTGTGCCAGCTTCACTAAGCTGTGACTTGAGGTCTTTCAAATCTTTATCTCTTGACTTAATAGTATCATTAAGCTGTGCGATTTGACCGTCCTTTGCTGTGACCTCATTCTCAAACTTATCTTTGCTAACATAGTTGCCTTCTGATAAATCTACAAACTTTGCTCCCTTTTCTTTCATAGCTTTTTCAAACTCTTCGTAGCTAAGAGAGCCATCGCCAAATAGTTCTTTGATTGTCATAATACAATCCTCCTTCATTCTTTATATCTGTTTTATTTAAACGTCCATTACAGTTTGGACTGAATGGCATTTGTTTTAACGTCTTTATGCTCGACAGTTGTTTCTATGCGTATCCAAGAGGAACTTCCAACTTGGATACGTTTGATAGAAGAAGAAAAATAATGAAAACTCAACATTTTCCCACATAAACATTATAACACATGATTTATATTATGTAAACAATATTTATCCAGAATTAGTATGAAAAGCCAGCTACAGATGCTTTATTCTTCTGCTTCTTTAAACCACAGTCTTTACTGAATTGTGTATACTCACGATTGAGCCTTTCAAGCTTTGTTTTATATTCTTCCATAAGCTTTTCATTACCAGCTTTCTTAGCCATCATATAGCCTTCTTTTGCATAACGTATATCTGTTTCATACTTTCTCTGCATCTGCTCACATTGATACATTGTTAGTTTTTTGCCATTACTTAGCGTATAACCTTTATGATTTGCTCGTTTAAGCTCTTCTAGCTCTTCTGCACTCCATGTAGGCTTATGCTTTGCTATAATGATTGCAGTTGTAAAGTGTTTACAATTCCACTCTCCTATGGGTCGTTGAATTGCATCAAACTTCTTGCCATTTACATCTTCAAAAGCCATATCACTTTGAAGTTTATTAAACTCCTCTATCTTGAAAATATGTCCTTGTACAGGTTCGTGGTCCGGTGCTGAGAAGCTATGTGCTGATAGTTCAATTCCATCTGCTTTTATTTCTTCTGCAATCTGCATCTGTACTTGCTGATTTATCTGTCTTATACCACCAAGTATATTCATGCGTACAATGCTATCAAGTCTACGTGTATATCCGCTGTCCCAATACGCTCTTCTGAACCCACTGTCTACTAATTGCTTTAATGTTCTTCTCATGGCTGTATCAAAGTCTAATACTCCTGATTGTATGCTATGTACAGCTTCATCTATTACACTCTGATAAGCTTCTGGAAGAGTTTGAAATTTTAATAACGTAGGATTCTTTGCATCACGAATCATAAAGCCAGTTGCTTTAGAATTAGATAGATTCTTAAATGTATTGGCTGTTTGCGTTGCGACAGCTTTCACGCTCCTCTGTAGCTTCGTATTATGCTCAAATGGTATTTGAGTCTTATGACGATAATCATAGAATGGTTTAGCGTCTGCATATGTATCAATAGCAACATTCTTAATCATCGACTTTACATCACGTTCTTGTATGCTTAATGTTTCAGATAGTAATCTATTGAGATACTTTGCACTACTGCCTGTCTTATATAGCTGAGTTAGTTGGTACACATCTTTTTTAGATAATGTACCAATTTCCCTAACTCTTTCAGCTATAGTGTTTATAATTGTGGCTTCGATAGATTGCTGTCTTTCTACAAAAGGAGATATTAAATTTTCTATCTCTCTATCAGTCATTAATTATACCTCGACATTTTCATAAGACGAAAACCTTTGAGTAAACACTTTGCTAATTGCTGTTTAAATAAATCATTGTATTCCTGTAATGTCATGGCAAATCACCTCGTCATTGTCCTCTGTCAAATCAACAATTTTACAATTATCGTTTGCATTTAGATGTCGTATTGCTAAGTCATTCAACGATGGACATCCTTCGTTTGCAAATATCTCAAATTGAGCATTTAGCTGTTCTAAATTAGAAGGCATCATAATGTCACCCTCCTAGCTGTTGACCTTGTTCCATAACTCGTTGAAGGCAAGGTTTAAGTCTCTGACGTAGACAACATCTGAGTCACCGCTGTCAGCCCAAATATTGTTGTTGCCGAGAAGCGAGTCAACTTGGGTAGGTGTGATCGTTACGGTTGTTGGTGTTGCGAGTGGATAACATACTTGCATATTTTCATACTTGCTTGTGAAATCAGTTTCCGTCATTGTTATGTCTTCATCATAGACAGCCAATCCGAATCCGTCTGTATTTATTGCAAATGTTCCAACCTGTGAGGGTAGTGTTTCATTAACTCGAGGCGCTCCAAAATAAGCTGGTAACTCCTTTGCAATGTTTGAGATAGCTCCATGATATTGATTTGCTACACACGATGTTGAAGTGTTTGATAAATTGTACAATTTACAAACCGATTTTGTACCTACTGTATATGCTTGTAAAACTGTAAGATTTTTAACGACATCGCAAGCGTGCGTCACCGTCAACTCACCCGTAGTCACATTCAGCTCACCGCCGTAGACGGTGTTGCCGAGGGCGATTGGGTAGGTTGTTGCTGTGTAAGCTTCGTAGGCTGTGGCTGAGTTTCCATACTCTATTTGATATGTATTTATATCAACATTGTTTAAGGCCAATGTAATCCTAATATATCCGCTTTGTGTCGGTGTATAGGTATCTGTTGTTATCAAAGAAACCGCATTCTTGTTCAAATCGTAAAACCATCTTCGTGATGATTGCGGTGTGCCCATTGTAATAGGCTTATTAGCTTCAACTTTAATAAATGCTGTAACCGCATATCCGTTGGACGACTCGACCTCTCCTGTTGATATATTTAACCATTTGTTGTTATCAATCGCCGTCTTATCAAACAAGTTCTTCCCGCAATCCGTCACATTCACGCTACTCCATCCGCTGATTGGACGGATATTGCTTGGCGATGGGTCTCCACTACCGCTCTGTACTGGCTCGATGCCAACTACCAACGACTTCACGGCTTTATTGTTTGCTCCGTCAGAAAATGATGCAATTGCTCCACTTACTTCGCCTGTGATTTCTTCTCCACCGCTAATGTTATAAATAGTTGAACCTATCTTTACTGTTTTTAAATCATCTGTTGCAGTTCCGACTGGATTTGCTACAACTTTTGTCGTACCATATATCTTATTATCTACTTGAAGTTTTTCTAATTCTTCGCTAGCTTCGCCTTCTGGATTTGCGATTACTGTAGTAGTTGTTCCACCACCTCCGCCAGCTCCAGCTCTGCCTAATAAAACATCAATTATGTCCATTGATAATTTCCTCCTTTACTGAACTGTTATCCATGAGCTACCGTTGTAGATTGCAAGCGTTCCGTCTGCTTTGTATGCTACGCTTCCTGCCTGTACTGATGAACCATCCGGAAGAAATGCTGATAAATCAGATAACTCCGAAAAGTTGTCACAATAAAGTTCTAAATGAATCTCTGTTGGTGACATAGCTTTCTGATTCTTTAATACTACTGCCATTTTAAAGTTCCTCCTTTAAGATTAAAAATTATCTGGACTCTGTTGCATTGTGCTATCTAAGCCTAATTGATTAAAGTCCATTTGTGTCATTATATTATCCTCAACTGCTAAACGATTCTCTTCTTGTACTTCTAATAAAGCTTCTCTTGCCTGCTTTTCTGTCTCACCCTTATACCACATTCTAAGCTCTTTCTTACTTACGATGCCTTTTTCCATAAGTGCTATATTTCTGCCAAGCTCTTCGTCTTTATCAACAAGAATTGAATCATCCCACTCATACGATATCTCATATTCGCCCTTAGGCGTGATATCATATAAATCACAAAGCACATTCATTACATATACTACATCATCCAAGAAGTCTTGTATAGCTTTCTGAATTTCTACATTTGCTTGATAGCTTCGTTGCTTTAATATCTTTAACTCTGTAGCTGTTCTTGCTTCTGCTACATCTACTTCTGAAATAGTACCTCGTGAAAGTCCTGTTACATCTTCGATGTGCATGAGAATCGTATTAAGTCCATTTATATAGCTGTGGTCTCTAAGTTGTGGAGCATACTGATTATATGTATCTCCTTCTGCTGTTAAATCAACAGGTCTATAAAGTCTCTGCTGTAAATGTCCCATGCCTTGCTTAAGGACCAAATTACCTTGATTGTCTCTTTCATAGTAATCTCTGAGTGCATCTCTGTCAATGTCAATAGCAAGCTCTCCGCCCTCATACTCCCAAAGAAGTCTGCTATACTGAATATCTGCATCTTGTATAAGCTTTCGTGCTTTATCAAATCCGCTTACTCCAAGAGGGCTGTACATATCAATAGTATTAGCTTCTGGCATCTTGAAGTATGCAAAAAGAAGTCTGTCTACATTCTGGATAACAGTAACAGGCTGAATATCCTGCCACTCAGGAACTGACTTGAGTGATATTTCTTGTCCTAATTCGTTGCCAGCTCCATTCTGTATATTAGCTGTTGAACGAAAAGCTAAGTTGGTTACAGTTACAGTATGATTTTCATACTTATGATGTTCTAACCTACTATATACAAAATCTTTATCTACTTTCTTTTGTATAAATGCGGCTTCAACTATATCTCCGCTACCATTAAATGCTAATGGGTAAAATGCATTCGCTAATACATAATCAAATTCAATATCTGCTTTGTCTATCTTAGCACCATCAAGTGTAAGAGTATTTTCTGTCTCTGAAATAGTGCCTTTTTCTTTCAGCTTATTTATGATTACATAAGGCTTTGCAACAAGTCCACCAAGAGCAATACCATATTCTATCTCTCTACGTAACTTTTTAAGGAGCTTATTCTTATAAATCTTATTAAGATAGTCTGCTCTTTCAGTAGGTCCTTTTGGTACTAACTCTTTTACTGTATTTGATGGGTGGAATTGTGCTGTATTGTATCTGCTGAACTGATTAAAATTAGCATTCTGAGACTGCGTAGAAGCGTTTTCTACGCTCTTTTCTTGATTAGATGTACTATTAGTCGTATCTGTATTACTCTGCTTAAAACGCTCTACAATATTAGTGCCTGCATCTTCTCTTGGTTTCTCCTCTTCTATCATTGGAGTAGTAATTTCGCTCTCAAACTCAAGAAGTGCTGTTCTTGCTTTCTCACTTGCTATAAGCTGTGGGAGTCCTAAAGATGCAATTCTTGTAGGGTCTGAATATGTAGGCTCTTTAAGCCATGGTGAATTTCCTTTATACATATCTTCCCAAAGCTGTATCGCATCTGCCATTTCATTAGAGACAACCGGAGCAACATGTAGTACA
>Ga0265301_10001760_pt1 | contig 27091 bp, 19 predicted proteins | sample AusTroGonzalo_MG_2_FD_193488 | JGI IMG/M metagenome (GOLD analysis project Ga0265301, IMG submission 193488) | Bovine rumen microbial communities from tropical cattle in Woodstock, Queensland, Australia - Gonzalo_04 | ecosystem: Host-associated > Mammals > Digestive system > Stomach > Rumen ... | reverse complement strand
CCTCGCCCTTTGGAGATGGGTTAGGGGTGAGGCTACTGATTCCCGTCGCAACCCCTTTATTCTGTACCTTCTCAGCCTCCGCCCACGCCTCGTCATCGCTCTTCAAGTCGCTGCCTATATAGTAGCCTGTGTTGGTGGGCTGGTTGTAGCCGATGTTCTCGTTGAGGCAACTCATCCAATAGCAGTGGTCGGTCATGAGCCAGGGGAATTTATGGGTAGTGGGGTACCACGTAGAGAATATCTTAATGTCCGCCAGCCTTGTTGCATCAGGCAAGATAATCTCCTCGCGCCAGTCGCCTACGAGGTCGCCATACCAGCAGGGATTAGACTTCGTGCCGTTGATGAAGGTCTCGCTGTAACGGTACATCGTAAACGTGCGACCGTACTTAGGACTCTGGATGATGTTATCCTCGATGAGTTGGCGCGACAGGTTACCGTCGAACCATACAGCCATGCCACAACCGCCTTTCTGTCCTTTGGTGTTGATAGAGGTCTCGGTGCCGTCCTGCTGGATGTAGTTGCCCTGGTAGTAGAAAAACTCACAGCCTGGATATTCGGGGAAGAAGTCGCCGACGAGGCAGCGGCCCATATCGTTGTCGCTGCTTCCGTCTTTTTTCCAGATGACAGAGCCGTCGCGGGCGTCGTGCAGCGCCACCATCGTCTTGCCCGTCTCTAAGCAGTGGAACATCTGCAAGCCTTCGCGCTCGGGCAGGAACTTACCCACGTGGTTGGCATCGCCATGACCAAGACGGGTGTTCCAGAGACCGATGCCATCGTCATCCACAGCCATTGAACCGTACATCACTTCGTCCAGCCCGTCGCCATCGAGGTCAGCTACATTCAGAGAGTGATTGCCCTGTGCTGCATAGGTGCTATGCTTCTTGCCGTCCTTGCCCGTGCCTTTGTCGTTGGTATCGAAACGCCAGCGCTTTGTCAGCCGTCCGTCGTACCAGTCCCATGCCTCAATAACGCTGTGAGCATAGACACCGCGACCAAGGACAACGGAGGGCAATCCCGTCTCGTCGAAGCAGCCCACACCAATGCGGAATGAGCAAGCGCGTTTCCAATAGTCATCACCCCATGAACTGCTGGTCTCGCGGTTGATGAAGTTACCACGAGCCAGTTCGCGCCCTGTCTTACCGTCTATAATGCTGATGAACTCAGGGCCCGCCGAATTGTAGTGATCGACCCATCCGGGGCTGCTACTATTGAGGTTGCCCCATGTGCGATAGTCTATCTTGCCATCACCATTGGTATCGGGGATCTGCTGTCCGTCGCCAAAGACCGTACCCTCGCAGGTGCGGATAGCCATCTCTGCACAGCCATCACCATCAAAATCTGCCACAGCAAAGCTCGATGAGTTACCCAGTATGATACCAGGCCCGCCTTTGACGCGCCACATCAGCGTGCCGTCCAGCTTATAGGCATCCCAGATGACCGCCCAGAGGCAGTCCTGCTGTGAGTAGCTGGCGCCGGAGCCGTCGCTGACGATGTTGCCACTCTCGTCCTTCACGCTCTGCAGGCGCTTCACCACAATCTCAAACTCGCCGTCGCCGTCCAAGTCACCTACGCTCACATCGTTGGCAGTATATACTATTTTATTGGTATTCTCATAGACATCTTTTGTATCGGCCAGCGGGATGCTGATGTAGGGCAGACCGCCACTCACCTGCGCTTTCGTGAGCGTGAACTCAGAGAGCGTCTCCGTGCTGCCCGTGTAGGTCAAGCGGTAGTGATTGTCGGCAGTCTTACTGGCCGTGCCGTCCTGATAGCAAGTACGGTTCTTGATGTTTGTGGCAATCTTCCTCTCCGTTCCCGTTCCGATTTTACGGTAGAGGTCGAAGCCCGTGGTAGCATCATCGCCTGGCAACATACGCCACGAAATGAGCACCTTGCCCGTGTGCTGCTTGTAATCACCGAGCGAAGCGTTGTCTGCTCCGTTGATACTGGCCCACAGGGCACGGTCGCTTAAATTGTTTGTTTGTGCCAATCCTGCGTACCACGAAAGCAGTGCAATAAGAATTGTTAGTTTCAGTCGTTTCATTTGATATTTTGATAACTATACTATCATTCGCTATAATTATGATTAATCATAATCGTTACATCCTCACCTGGCACAAGCACCTGGATTTTAGGGGATTCTTTTAGAAACTTACCTTTCTTTCAGGTGCTGAAAACGAGCAGAAGCGGGCTGTGGCGTTGGTGATGTAGAGCACGGCCATGTTGCCATCATCTGCCTTGTACATCGATTTCAGACCCTTATTGCGGTTCAGGAACTCCTCTTTGACGGCCAGTGTCTCGTCGTTGACCAGGGTACCGCTCAGGCGCATCCACTCGCTACCCGATTTCTTTAAGGCGCAGATCTCGAACTTGCCGTTCGCTGCCATCTGCTTATAAACGTCCTTCACCTTGCCCGTCATGATGTAGAGACGGCCATTGATAATCTCTGATACGCCAAAGGGACGAACACGAGGCTGGTCGCCGTCGGCAGTGGCAATGAAGAAGGCACCGCACTCCTTCAGATAAGCCTGTACTTCTTGCATGTTTTGTTCCATAGTTGATGTTGTTTGGGCATGAACTGTTGCTGCCAGCAACAAGGTAAATGCAAATAAAATCTTTTTCATATGTTTATTGTATAAATTATATGCTATAACAGCAACGCATATAGCGCTGCTCCTATAATACAAGGAATCAGCCCTATCAACATGCCCCAGCAGGATTGAATGAAGTGATATGTCTTTTGATGGTAGGCTGCGTCCATGTGTTCCGTGCCTGGGAGCCGGACAGACTTCATGTTTGCAAAGAGCACCCAGTCGAGGAAGAAACAGTCGTACCAGTCGATTAAAAGCCAGATGCCGTAGCTAAGTGCTAAGGCTGACCAGAAATCATAAGCTCCCGCGAGTTTCATCAGGCCAAGCATCAGCAGGAGCGCAAGAAGCAGGGCAAAACCTTTCTTAACGAGTACCGTCTTTGAGAAGAATTCAGAAGGCACACGCTCATGGGTCTTGAAATACTCCTCCTGAATATCCTTGGGATAGTCGTGAATCCACCAAACAGGGTTCTTCACCAAAGGAATCAGAATCATCGCCGTAAAGGCAATGGTCATGACGATGGTCTCAATGATAATGATGGTCCAATTCATTGTATCATATTTCCATGACGATAGTAAATCTGCAGTTGGCGTGAGTGCACTAATTCTCAATCTTTATATCCGAGAGGTTGATTGTGCCGTCAGACATCGTGATGGATGCTGTGAAGGTCGGCATATCATCATAGTGGAGCATCAGGCCAACGACGAACTTCACTCCAGGAGTAATGCGGACCCGTGGTTGTTCGCCGCTAAGGTCGTAGCTTATCTGCTCACCAACCCAGATGGCATCATCGTCAAATCCACCCATGTCTGTAACAGTATTCGTAACAGTTGCCACTGGTTCCCGATCTAAATATAGCGTGATCTGTTCTCCCTCAATCGTATAGCCCAACCTCTGACAGAAGGCTTGCTGAACGTCATAGGGATCAATGGCTTCTGCCACATATGCACTATCGTCTCTGAATCCGATTTGGTAGAGCTGTTCCACATTTACGCCAGTACCACGCATCACGATGGCGGTCAGCCATTGGCCGCCTTGTACTTCGGATAAATCCGGCATCGGCATATCTGTCGTAGGCCCATCTAACGTTCCACGAATGTTCCTCACTTCTGTGCTCTTCGTAGAGCAGGACAGCATCATCATGCCGCAAATAAGGGTGGCGGCAAGCATCCTTAGAAAATTGATCTTCATACGTTTCATAGACAGTGATATGTTAAGTCTGTAAATGATTTATGATAGATGCCAGCATGAGTTGGTGATGGCCGGGGAGGATGATGTGATGGTTACCGATTGGGTTGTTCAGGAAGTAGGCTGTTTGTGTCGGGTCAGATAGTTGGATAACCTGTTGTGTCCTGCACAGGTCTGGTTTTGCCTCGTTCCTCACGAGCTCACCCTCCTGAATGAAACAGCGGGAAAGGTCGCCCGATACTTTGAAGATCGTCACTGGACCTTCCTTCATGTAGCCTCTGATGCCCACACCGATGCCCGATTCGAAATGCGTGTCGAACTCATAGTGCTCCACCATATTAAAGGGTATTGTGCAGTGTGCAAAAACCACTTCACCCGTTTCCGGATTGATGTTAGCGGGATTGGCCTGAAAACCGCTTACGCCCAACAGCGTCTGAGCAATCTTCATGGAGAGCATAGCAGGTATATCACCTTCGCAACCTGCCACGATGCCCTCTGCATTCAGCTTGGCCAGCGCCAAACAACCCGTGTTGTGAACAGCACTGAGCAAGTCGAAGCAGCGCAGCGTCAAGCCTTGTAGGTCATGGCGTTTGACAATCCCCTTCAGCGCATCGTAAATCTGCAGGGCGCCAGGCAGCGCTTGCCTGATGGCTCTGGTGGGGGCGTCCTCGTGCATCTCTCCCAGAGGCGTTGCGGCAATGGCATCCAACAGCTCCTGCATCGGAATGTCAACCAGCTCCACACCCAGCAGCTCCCGAACCTTGTCTTTGTCTGCATGACTGGATATCAGCCAGTCCGAGGGCTCGCCGATGATACCCAGCCTGCAGCCTTTCAGCCACCGCTTGGCCTCGCCGACCTTTTCCAGCAGAGCGATGCGACGAGCAATATAGGCTGGTGCTCCATGAATGATCTCCCCCTTCAAGTCGTGTTGACGCAGATAAGATAGGATTTCCATCGACGCCGCCAGGGAGTTGCTTTTACCTGAGGTCAGGAGATAAAAGGGGCGGTCCGACTTCAACTGCAGGGTAGGCAGCAGACGCCTAAAAAATCCCTCTGTGCCGCCCGTCCTCACGTATATCAGGTCTAAAGCGTGACAACCATAGTCGGCATAGTCATCGCCCTTGAAGTCAAACTCCAATGGGGCGCTCTCTTGAGAGGCGGCTGCCTGTTTCAGACCGTCCAGAAAATCCTTTGTCATTGCACTCACCGCCTGCTCGTCGTGCAACTCTGAGGTGAGCGTATAAATAGCAATCAAGGGTTTCATATTCTTCTGTATAAATAAGCTGAAGCGGCTCCGCTGATATTATGCCATACGCAGAAGATGACACCCGGGATGGTAGCCTGCGGGTAAGCCGGTATGGTATTTCATAGGCCGTTCTTATTCTCTGCCACAAAGATAGCACTTTTTTACCAATGCACAAAGAAAACCATGCAGATTTTTTTATTTTCCTTTAAATCCTCCATACCACTTGCGATATGGAGGATTTTTTGTGATTGTTTAGAAGATAGGTAAAGTGAGAACAGGAAAAATGCTATATTATTACGAGTTTTCGAATGGTAGCACTGATGTTTCGTGTCGCTACTTCCTTGCGCATCGCTTCCTCAAGTGTGATGTTTGCTGGATTGATACATTCCACATGAGCGAAACCAGCTTTTAAAAGGGCCTCACGGTCGCAGACGCTTCCGGCTATGAGACACACGGGAATATCGCCTGAATGTTGCAGAATGCCCATCGGCAGCTTACCCATCAGCGTCTGACGGTCGGCAGAACCTTCTCCCGTAATGATAAGATCGGCGTCCTTGACCAGCGCATCGAATCCGATGGTTTCAAGCAACAGCTGTATGCCGGACTGGCACTCCGCATTCAGGTATTGTAAGAAGGCATAGCCCAGTCCTCCCGCAGCTCCGGCCCCCTCCATCTCAGAGCGGTCGTAGCCTAAGAGCTGAGCCGAATGCTCTGCAAAGGCCTTCGCCCGCTCGTCCAAGAGCAGCACATCCGCTGCAGTAGCTCCCTTCTGCGGAGCAAAGACATGAGCAGCACCGTTCGGACCGCACAATGGGTTCTTGACATCGGTGGCTATCGTGATATGCACATCCCTATGATTGCATCCATCACCATGGAGAGCCTCCAGCATCCCCGTCCCAGCATCGCTTGTGGCGCTGCCACCAAGCCCCACGATGATGTGTTTGGCTCCCCTGCGCACAGCATCGGCCACCAGCTGGCCCGTGCCATAGCTCGTTGTCACCAAGGGATTACGTTCCTCTTTCGTAAGGAGTGTCAACCCGCTCGCCTGCGCCATCTCAATCACGGCCGTTGTGTCATGGAGCAGATACTTGGCAGTAATGGGGCGCATCAGCGGGTCGTTCACCATCACCTCCACCCACGTCCCGCCGAGCGCCGCATGGAAAGCATCCAAGAAGCCCTCGCCACCGTCGCTGACGGGCACCTGTATCACATCGGCATCAGGACAGGCGCTCCTAATGCCCTCAGCAGCCGCCTGATTCGCCTCTTTGGAGCTCAGGCAACCCTTGAACGAATCGATAGCGACAACGATTTTCATGGACATCCCTGTGTCTTATTTCTCCCTTTGTACACGTTCGTGGGTAGTTCAGTTCCCTTCTCTTATTTTCTCTATCAATAGCTTAATCTGTTGTAGTGATTGCTTTTGTTCTTCAGGCTTAAAGCCATGCCCCGCGCCGGGTATAACGTGCAGGCTGGCATTCTTGAAAGTTCTTGCAGCACGCTTAGAGTCGTCCATTGATACTACGGGATCTGCATCGCCCTGGATAATCAGTACGGGCTTCTTGAACTTACTCATATTCTTGAAAGAGTTCATCTCGTGTATTTCCTCAAAGAAACGACGGCCCATTGGCACATTCCATAGATTTGTAACTTCTGGAATATCTGAAAGCCTCGGATAACGTGCTCTCCAATTGTCAGGAATACACAAGGCGGGGAATACAAGTACCATAGCATCTATATCCTGCGGAATATGACAGGCTACGAGTGTGGAAACAAATCCTCCCTGGCTCTCACCAATAAGCAGAATCTTGTTCGGGTCGATATCGGGCTGCTGTTGGAAGTAGTGAACGACAGCCTCCAAATCGCTCTGCTCATCAAGTATCGACATATTCAGCGTGTTATTATCGCTACGGCTATAGAGTGAACCGCAGGGGAAATCGAGTGCATAGACCTGATAGCCAAGCGTGTTCAGCGTTTCAAAATAGGTACGTGCATAAGCATGAGTGCCATTGAAGCCATGGGCGATGATGGCAATAGGTTGCTTCTTTCCATTATATCGTGGTTTGCTGATAATGCCATAGATTTTCCTATCTCCATTCTTGATCCAGAGACTTTCGAAATTCTTGTCAGCCCGTTTCAGGACGTCTTCGAGAGCTGGTTGTACCCACTTGCCGTCGTGTGTACCTTCATCAATAAACATAGAGAAGTTAATGCCTTTGCTACGGAAGGCTTTTGCCAAATCCATATTGCCCTCAAGGGTGAAATCATGGTCACCCACACTAATCTTCCAATCTACTTTCTTCCAATCGGCAACCTCTGTATCCGAACCATTGGAAACGCGTATTACGGGGTCGTTATCAGCTATTGCCTGTTGGCGCCATTCGGCAGACGCATCGTTTTTAAGGAAATCCAATGGTTGGCGACGCAGATAGCCGGAAATGTCGTAAACCATAGAGAACATCTCTGGGTGATGCAGACCGTAAACGGTGGCTGCACCACCACCCATGGAGAAGCCTGCAACAGCCCGCCCGCCCTTATCTGTACGAACGCGGTAGGTCTTCTCGATATATGGTATCAACTCGTTAAAGAAATAGTCTTCGTATTGCCAGTCAGGTGCGCCAGCCTTTCCCTCTGTTGTGTTGAAATACATCATGTGTTGCTGGTTTCCTTCGGGGGTAACAATAATCACGTCGTTAATGGCACCGCCATCTATCAAACTGTCCGCTACATGTGATATTCTGTGATAGTGCTCATAATCGGTATGAGCGCCGCCACCGCCATGCATCAGATAGAGCACGGGGTACCTCTTCAAGGTATCCTTTTCGTAACTGCCTGGCAAATAGATGGAATAGTCGCGTTCTGAAAATCCCTTGAGCAATTGACAGGGCATTTTCAGCGACATGAATTTGCCTTGGCGCTGTTGAAAGTTCTTGGCTTTTATATCCCATCCTTGATAGCCTCTAAGATTACCTTTTAGGAAAATCTCTGCATTTTCCTTTTTATCCTTGAATTGCCAGTCTAACCAGTCTATGACCATACGGCCGTAATCGCCGCCATATTTGTCATAGTAGGTACCACCGTGTCCGGAAGCGGGATGATTGGCCAGTGCAACAGGTACATGATGTATCCGCTCGTAATCCTTTTGGGCATTCTGATAGGCGACATCTTCAGGGCCACCCACAACATATAGTATCGGCCCATGAACATCTTGCAACGACTGTGTGCTGGCGCCCGCCATCTCCATGTCGCCCATGCCGGCATTCAGGATGAGGTACGTCTTCAGTCGGACATCAGCTGCATTCGCCAACACTTGTGCCCCGCCACACGAGTGACCTGCGGCAGCAATCTTTGTGGTGTCGATGATGTGGTAGTATTCCGTGCCCTTTGTACGGTTCAGTTGCAGCATCCGTTCCAGACCGCGCATCAGCTCCGACGACTCCGTGTGCCCCGTCGGACGGTCGTTCTGCCGCTCCTGCATCTCACCGATAGCCACCACGATGTAGCCGTGTGAAGCCACCTCAGAGAGCATCCGCTCGTAGCCTAAACTTGTGTCTGAGCATCCACCGTTGCCGAAAAGCAGTAACGGAAGTGCTCCGCATCTTGCATGAGCATGTAATAGGTCCTTTGGACGATAGACGACGAAGTCTGCCATCGTCTGTTCTTTCACGGCTATAGCTTTAAACAAACCGCTTCCGCCATCGTCAACTGTCTTTTGTTTGAGAATATGTTTGCTGATAAGAGCGTCGTTAGAAGACTGGTGCTCACTGCCGTTTTGTGCCGCTGATGAAAGGGCAATCAACAGCACGCCTAATATGGCTAAAGTTTTCTTGTACATTATTATATCTCTGGGATATTCCTCTGTTTGCCTTATTTGTCAGCAAATTCTTGTGGTAGGATGATGTTTTCAATGTCGATAGCGTCGTGGAATAGGGGAGCGATCTCTCTGGGAGCGAAGCCCGCGATGCCGCAACCTATCTTGGTGACCAGAAACTTGTATTCGGGGTGCGTCTGGGCGAAGGCGATGAACTCATCCACGTAGGGCTTAATCTTATCCACGCCGCCGTGCATCGTGGGGATGCCATAGCTCTGGCCCTGCAGTCCTACACCCTGCCCCCATATCGCGCCAAAGCGCTCATAGGCCAGCCGTGCAGCACCGCCGCCATGGGCGCCTGCCAGATTACTGCCAAATACGAAAATCTCGTTCTCCTTTAGTTCCGAAATCCTCTCCGGAGTATATTCTCTGTTGTACATATTCGTAGATATTAGGATATTACTTCTTCATCTATGTCATTTGCGGGCAAAGATAGTGCCTGTTTGCAGATTCACCAAATAAATTCCAGAAAAATTTAAAACAGAACAACAGGAACATACAAGTTCTACAATTTCGTACTATATGCACCCTTTTACTTCCTTAAAGATTTCGGCACAGCTCACCACACAGGGTGCACACGCGACTCATCCTATCTTTTTTGGGGCGAATGTTGTATCTTTTTCCACTTTTACATACATTTTTTCTCTTTTTCTTGTTTCTCTTCGTAAATATTTCTACATTTGTGCCCAAAAGGCTAAGATTGACAGAATCAATTTTTAAAACTATACCACTATGAAGAAAACGACAAAGACATTATTATGTCAACTTACTATGATGGTCATGCTGTTCATGGCAGTTCAACCCGCGCACGCACAATTCGGGGCTCTGAGAGGAATAGCCAAAAAGGCAAAAGTACACGCAGAAGAGGCTGTTAACAGTTCTTCCTCCACCACCACTTCCACGATAAGCAATGCCACGGATGTCAGTAATACCGCCAGCAGCGCCACGCCAGCGCCACGCGGAGCCGCACCATGGCCCATGTCGGGCGGACAATATAAGGGTAAAGGCTTAGGAGAATTCCTCTATGGCATCAATGACTTCAGCGACGAAGAACTCACCGCCTTGCGCGACCAGTATCTGGTACGCTACAGGGGCAACCTGGACATTATCTCAGAGCAGGGCTATACGGAAGCCGCCAACATTGCGACACAGGAGAACCAGAACCTCCTACGCATGCTCTATGAGCTCAGGACTATCGTGAGCTCCAACGTGATGAACGTACAAGTGTCATACCAGGGCGCCATCGACGGCTCCAACGCACGCTACCTCATCACCAACCGTAAGGGCGCCGGCATCGGCTACTACGTCATGGAAAAGAACGGACAGTTCACTTTCGTCACACTGAAGGACGACGGCGCCTTCCTTGATGCCGAAGATCTGGCCACAGCCAAGGATGCTGCCGTGCGGATGCGTAAGTATGCAACCCTCACCTATGGATTGAATGACATACTGAAAGCCGATGCAAGCAACTACGACGTCAACCTCGGCGTGATGTACAACCTCTGCAGCATGTATGCCAATGCCGTAGAGAAAGCTTGCGATTATAATAAGCCGGAGAATATCGAGCGTAAACCACGCCCCGTAGCAGGAGCGTTGCACGCCTCCATGAAGGCACAGGCTCTCGCCGTGGCCAAGGCTGACGACCCAGACGTCGTGGACGTCATCATCACCAGCGGCCAGTGGGATGTGAAAATGCGTGGTGCGGTGCCTGTCAACCGCAACATCTACGGCTACTACATCTACAAGGATGAGCATGGTCTCCAGTGCTGTTCTCGTATGTGGACAGAGGACTATGTCGGCAACGGCAAGTACGGCAAACTGCGCAAAGGCGGCGTAGGCGTCGGCAGCCCGTTCTATATTAAGTAAGGAACGCTTTCATTGCGCTAGACTACTTGATGTCGATGAAAGTCATCGTATCACAGGAGATTGGGCAGGTGTGCCCCGAGTTCGTGGGTGCCTGTGTGGAAGCACGAGTGGTCAATACACTCTACAGTCAGGAGTTATGGCAAGAGATAGAGACGCTAAGTGAGCGGTTCCGCAGGGAGCTGACGACAGAAACGCTGAAGGACATCACCAGCATCGCTGCCACCAGGCGCGTATATAAGGCTTGCGGAAAAGATCCCTCGCGCTATCGTCCGGCCTCGGAGGCGTTGATACGACGCGTGCTGCAGGGCAAGGAGCTGTACCGGCGCGATACGTTGGTGGATCTGGTGAACCTGGCCTCCATTGCCTACGGCTATAGCATCGGTGGTTTCGATGCCGACAAGTTTGTGGGCGACACGCTGACGTTAGGTATAGGTCGTGCGGGCGAACCCTATGAGGGCATCGGACGAGGCCTGCTGAACATCGAGGGCCTGCCAGTCTATCGCGATGCAGAGGGTGGGGTAGGGACACCTACGAGTGATAACGAACGTACGAAGATGACGCTCGCCACGCAGCATCTGGTGGTGCTCATTAACGGCTACGACGGCAACGAGTCACGTGTCCGTGCCAACGCAGAATATATCCAGCAACTCCTTCGCAACTACTGCCAGAGCGATGGCGGCAGCTATCACCTCTACCGATAAAGACAATCAATACATGACATGCGTTGTGTGCAATGGGATAATCATTCAACGGACTTTTTCTATCTTATATCCTTTTGCTAATAGAAAACGAATGGTTTCAGTTGCCATCAGCCTGTCGTATTGTTTCTCTGTTTCGGAAAGTTGGGCATAAGGCACCATGTCTGGGGTTTGCAACTTCTGGTCATCACGCTTGGGGCCAAATGTCCATCCCTCGCTTTGTCGTTCCATAGCCCATACATCATGTGCATTTTCTGCTAAGACCTCTCCAAGGTTCTTTAAGTCCTCCGAAAGCTGTACATCTGTGAGATCGATAGGTGCAGGATGATAAGTGCTCTCTTCTACGCGGAACGCAGTCACACAATCACTGCCATCTGCAATCCATTGATCGAGGAACAACTGCAAGGAATAGTCTTGAGTTGATTGTTTCAGAGGGTTGAAAAGGGTGATGCGCTGCGTCACTTTGTTGACCAACAAGATAACGGAGTACACGAGTCCTTTTGCTTTAGCTTCAAAAAACTGAGCACTTATGATAGGCATCACGATTCCTCCCTTACCTACCGCAGCAAAAATGGCCTGAGGATTGAAATCATAGCGATGATATACGCGCAAGCCTGCCTCCTCAAAAGATGCAGCATCAATTTTTTTATAGGCCAATGCGTATGCAACACATGAATCAAAAAAAGCAATGTTCGTCATCTGTTTATATTGAGGATTTGATGGGCGGAAATTTCCGCCCATCAAATCATGTTATTTAGAAGATAAGCATATTGTACTGGTTGTACACACGACCTAAGTTCTTAATCTTAATCTTGAAGGAACCTGTATAGCGCGGCGTAAAAGTCACCACACAGTCGTCAGTACCATCATTGTCATAAGCACCAAGGTTGCCATTAGCATCATAAACATAAAGATCAAGGTCTGTGTCCCCGTCACCACTAACAATAACCGTAGTAGGTTCTCCCCCACGGCAACGAACCGTATAGACATCCGTAGAATTCGCATTTACGCGATCGGTATGACGAATTACGCCATTTACCGGACTACGAGATGCTTTCTTGGCATCATTGATGAGTGCAAGGAGGTTCTTGTTGCCTGCAGCAAAAGTTGTGGCATCTTCAAGAATCTTTGTCTCATCGAAAGAAACAACATCAGTTTTCGTAATGTTTTCTGCTTGTGTAGCCGTTCCTTCCGTGGTCTTTTCCTTAGCTTCTGTGGTGACATTCAGTTTCTTGTAAATCTGAACGGCCTGAATAAGAGGCAAGGCGGTCTTTGTCTCATAGCCATACTTTACCAACTGGTTGGCCAATGCAAGTTGCTGTGCGACCTCTGATGTTGCCTTCGGATCAAAATCAGCTCCAGGCTGGTTCTGCTCTTGAGCAAAAGCAGACATGGAGATGAGCATTAAAGCTCCTAAAAAAAGTTTTTTTAACATAACAAAAAGTTTTTTGTTTGCCTATTGTCTCTCTGATTCGGCATTAATTAAAGGTTGATTCACAATTATAAAGAGACTATTGCCTTTCAACAACTATAATCGTATTATTACTAATGCGGTGCACCGCCATCCGCTTGAGGTGGCTGTGGTGAGGGCCCTCCACCTGATGGGCTGCCCGTGGCTCCTCCAGTGCCAGCTCCCGCCGAACCGATTTTATTAATGCCCGTAGCGTTGACACCTGTTGTCAGTCCTTGTTTTATAACCTGTTTTATCATGGTATTACCATGTTGTTCCCACAGAGTCTTGAAATATTGGCCGACGGGATTACCGTGTTTCTGCAACTTACGCATCTGGCGGTAATCCTTATACCACTGCTTCATCTTCTTGTTGCGGTCCTTGTCATTGACGAACTGACAAGTCTCACGCATCTTCACCTTTACATTATACTCGCCTGTACCCCACATACGTTTCCCACCGGAGATGGGCATATACGAGCGAGGAACAACGAAGCAGTCACCTTCGATATCAATGAATGTCGTGTCACGCTGCAGGCCTACGGCGCGGTTACGCTCTATCTGCTTACGTGAATATATAAACTCCGGAACCGCAGAATTGATATCAATATTGAGTTTGAACTTACCCAGCTCCACATTGTCCATGACCATTACAGCCTCATTGATCCACGAAGAGGTCAGCGTCATCTCAAGAGCGACCCGTAAATTCTGTCGCTCATCGAACGAAAATGAATTATCACGTTCTGATGTTTGTCCACTCAACAGGCGAATGCCATTGGCTTGGAGATTCGGCAGGTGACACTGATAAGGATGGAAGATAAGAGTATCAAGCACAAGATTGAACTTGCTGTGTTGGAACATGTGATCAAGACGTGTAGTGTCGATGTGACACGACATATACAAGACCTCCTCGCCATCTCTCGTGCCACGCAAAGAGATACCATCGAAATTAATGTTTGATGGATCTAACGCGCCTAAAGTGGAGACTTCGCTATAGAAATCCTTAAGGCCCTTGATGGAAGTGATGCTATCCGTGTAGTTACACTCACGTTCAATCATCTGGCGCCATTCTTTTTTCTTTTTTTGTTTATACTGGATGGCATTGACGATTTCCGTCACGGCGACATCGATGATAGCCGAGGTAGCCCCAGCTAGCAATGAGCCGCCAACAGCAGCCAGGATGCTACGTGTGGCTCCGCCCTTAGCCTGCAGTTCTTCGACAATCTGGTTCACCTTCTCTTGAGAAGCTGGTTTCATCTGGTTCACACTCACTTCCCAAGAGTCACCCAAGGCCCCATTGGGCCTGTCACCTCGTGGTGGCTGGGCCATACCAGCCAAACAACAGAGGAATAAAGAGAATGTACAAAAAAGTTGTCTTTTCATATCTATTCTTAAGAATCCATTATTATTCTAATGCGTCAATTAATATAAAAGCATCGCGATAGCTGGGCTCGCTAAAGTCAGCTCCAATGTCATCTGCATCGACCTCCAAAGCCATCGTTGCTGGATTGAACACCAGATGTGAGTCGCTATCGCCTGCAGTATAGTCCTTCATTTCCCTGCGTGCATCGTAAAACGCCTGCGTGATGGTATGCCCCTCACTCAAGGACTTGTGGAAATTGGACATAAAATAGCACGATGCCAGATCATCAATGTCCCATAGTGTACAGATAATAGCCTGAACGCCGGCATTCTTCAAACCTCGCTGAATACCATAGACACCATCTGCTGTGACATATCCCAAACCGGTCTCACAACAACTGAGAACGACAAGTGCCGTCTGTGACATATCAAGAGAAGATAATTCTCGGGCGGAAAGAATACCGTCGTGAATGTTGTCATCAAAAGCTTCGTCCCTTAAATGATGCTGAATGCCCGACATGGCAAGGAGGCTCTCAGACAAGGACATATCCGCTGCACATGGCTTCAGGTCCGTTCCCTGAGGGACCGATGATGCGCCAAAATAGCCATGCGTGGAGATATGAATAATCGGGAATTGGTTGCAACACTGCATAAAGCCTGTCTCCGTAGCCCTATCAGCGATAAGCAATGAGTCCTGTTTGTTATTGCGTGACAGCATGATGCCTTCAGCTTCCTTCAGCGAGTTGTCGAGATACTGAAATCCAATTCTTCCCAGATTACGCAAGAAGTGAAACGCCAATGTATCATTTCCTGTCTGCAAGGCACCAGAAGCCTTCTGATAGTTGACTCCGCCTACAATGAGTGCACGTTGACTTTGAACGCCAGATGCCTTCTCCAACAAACGGCGCGTTGAGCTGAGTCTATGACACGTTACATCCGTCATCTGCTTAGGCAACAGATATTCTATAGCTAATTGGTGAACATATCCGTCGGGGGCAAACCAAATCTCGCGAACCTTATTAATAGCCGTGATAAGATGGGCATTCCAGAGATAGCTGTTGAAGCCCAGTGAATCTCCATATAAAGAGTTCCTCAGGTGGCGGCTTTCAGAGTCAGCACCATGAACAGCACAAATAAGTTTCTGCACCGGCACTCCTTCCCCCTTGATCTGAATCTTATACTGCATCACACTGTCCGGCTGAGCCATCTTGACGAACACCGGCTTTCCTGTCTTCTTCAGCACCAATGCGCCCATCTGCTGTTGGCCATATTTCTCATACTGAATGAACTCAATAGCACAGGCATCTGGCTTAAGGCGCTTTTGTATCATCTGCCAGGTAGCGTGAATCTGCTGCCGACCTGCACCGGCACTGTCAAGTTGCAACAGAAGTCCTTTGGCAAAGAGTGTCACGTCATAAAGGAAACCGGCGTCAGCATCTTCTAAACGGTAACAGTCTGTCACGAACGGTCGTACACGAGACCAATATTGCTCACGACTCTCAGAACTCATGCCCATGAAATGCGCTAAGGCATCCGACTTTTGGAGTTTGAAGTAATCTTGATAACACTTAAGAGCCTCTATCCGACTCTTCTTGCCCCCACTTTCGTCTTGAAGCATGAGGATTTTGGCTTTCTTGCGCAGAGCCTCACCATAACGCTCTGTATCCGTGTCTTGATACGTATCAATCACTTCATCAATCAACTCTTTAGCTGCTTTAAAGCCTTGTTCATCAGTAGCCGTGCGAGCCTTACATATAGCCAATTGTGATTGAATGTCAAGATAAGGATCTAAACTATCGGGAGACACATATTTATTTGCATTAATATATGCTTTATTCATTTCCTCATAAGCCTCCGCATAATGCCTCTGCTTGTAATACAACTGCGCTAACTCTTGGGGCAGAATATAGAGATCGTGATGGGCATTCTGGTATTCGTGATGGTTTTCTGCAAAAGCAATGCAAGCCTTAAAGTATCTTTCAGCCTCAGCATAGGATTTGGGATGTTCTTCACCATCCAGATAGTAGTAGTCCCCCCGCAGCTTATTGACACCTTGCATGAGTTCCTCTCGTTGAGCTGCATCAAGAGCGCCAGCTGCCGAGCGTCTCTCTATTGCGCCTTGATAGTCGTCAATGATGCGCTTCAGTTCGTATTTGTTGCCGCTCGTGATATAGCAATCATTTCCTTTTTTCTTACATATAACCATATAAGAGAGGAAATCCGCGTCGCTCATGGTTGTAACATCCTGTGCATGAACAGTGACGCAACAAACAAAAGCCACGAAAACAGCTATCATCGCTCTCGTATTCATTTGCTTCGGGTGTTATGATTAATGATTACAAAAGCCTGATTACCCTTGCCTTTATTCTTTACACGCAGTGTGAGTACATCACTCTTCTGCACGGGCGTTTGAATGTCAATATAGATATTTCCGTCCTGTTTCTGTTTCCCCAGTGCCAAGCGTTGTCCCTTTCGTAGGACCTCTGCTTCCAAGCCATTCTGCGATGTGTCAAAAGGCATGATTACAAATAGTTGACGTCCCTCACGCGACTGTAACGAATAGCTTACTGTAGCTTTCGCTTTCACACTTCGTTCTATCAGCGAATAATTGAAGTTCGGGTCTTCGCCGTTGTTAAATTCACCACGCACTTTAGTATCCTCATAGCCGGCTTGCTGTGACAGCATACGGTTGATGGAGAACCAATGCATCGTGCGGTCGGTGAGCCTGCATTCATTACTCACATCAGGTACAATCTCGTCCATCGGGGTCCAAGCCTTATCACTGCCAAGTGCAGCTGCAGCTTTATTCCACGCAGTCTTCTGTTGTTGACGATCCGTAAGACGCAGCGATGCCACGATATCTATCAATCGCTGCATCTCCTTATCAACCATTTGGGCACATAATGGCCCAAACATTGACAGTCCTATTATCAGTAATACTATCAGTCTCTTCATATAGTTTTCTTTAATTTCAAACCTTAATCATTAGTCCTTAATCACACGACCTCATCTCCTCCGGCCAGAAGCCTTTATTGTCAGCTGTCCTGTGGGTCACAGCATCCTTCGTTTGATGAAGCATTGGACCTTTTTGCATTTGTTCCTCGCAACGCTGAAGGTTCGTCTTTGCAATGACTATGATGTCCTGCACCGCAGGGCGCAAACGGGGTTGATAATGCAGGCACCGCTGTGTCAACTCACTCAAATCCGGCATACCATGTCTAAGATAGGGAATGCGCGACTGTGCTGACTGCCGTCCACCACCCTTACCATTCATCACCTGACAGCCCATCATGATATAGAACACCGTAGCCCCCAGCGACCACACCACACTCTCGGCCGTACGTCCCGAGTGCTCACATTCCGGGGCATCAAATCCATCAATAGCCACCTCACCTTGAGGAACCTCCAACTGGAAACCGCCATCCTCTTGAATCGATATCAATGAGGGCTTAACGATTGCTTTACCTCCTTGCTGAAGTAGTTCCGGAGCAATATCACATAGAAGTTTCCATGCTGCAATCTCCATGCAGTGGCCTGCTATATCTGACGCGTATAATGGATGTTCTATCATGGCATATTTTTTTGATTATGAGAACATACATCCAGTTCGGTTACAGGAACAGAATAACATCGGTTTGCATTCTTCCTATCTGTCGCTGAGATGACGCCGACCGCGCACCAATCCATCACACCGCATTTGGTAAGCACAGGGCCACCCGAGAAGCCTGGGGCTATCTCACCGTTATGCGAAAGGACGGTCTCTGGTCTTCCATCTTCGGTGAAGCGGAGCGGACGGCGCAACTCATCCCGCGAAATCTCTATGTCATGACCATCCAATGTCGCCACTGGACTGCCTAAGATGACGAGATCCCGACCAGCCTTACCACACAATCGTTGCATCTCCTGTGGCTTAGCTATACGTATGCTACCATGAGGGTTGTCCATCAGCGCCGTAGTGACTTTCATGCAAGCGATATCCCCCAGCATCATGTCCGTGCGCCTCGGACGTGCCGAGATACTGCGCCATACATAATAATGGTCATAGTCACCCAGCTCCAATATCAGGTCACGGCTCTTGTCCATATTGAAATCCCGCGAGGTGACCGAGAACAAATACGACAGATTCGGTTGCGTCTGCCATAGCGAACAGTAGCTGACCACTTGCCATTGGCAGTCATCCTCACCCAGGCTATTGAGCGTCTCGGCTTTCAAGGCCATTCTCACGAACTCTGGTTCGGTCGTCGAGGTGTCTAAGGTCAGCGTGTCCGGGATGTTCAGCCAAGGTTCTATGCAATGACGTGCTGTCACCAGCAACGAGTCTGTTGTCAAGAATGCCACGCCCCCGATATCCGTACAGCACAAGGCAGCCACCGTAGTATCTCCGCCCTGTACGCAGATGAGAGCAATCGAATCCACTTTGATTTGCAAGACAGACTGTTTGGCAGCATCTATCATCTCATCAGTCATGGGACGGCTGACGAATAGATAGGCACCAATGGCAATCAATGCAGCTGATAACAAGGACATCCATATGATTCCTACGCGAGACCTGCGGGGCGTAGGCATGATTCCAGTCGAGGTGTACAGTTCATCCTCGCGGATGTCGAAGAGTAGTTCCTGTCGCAGCCCCTCAAAGCTGATACAGTCCCCTTTCTGCAGGAAATGTACGTAAGTCACGGGCATGCCGTTCACTCGGACTTCGTGCTCGCGATAAGGCGAAGTACGAATGAGTTTCCACACATCAGCACCCTCCACACGCTCAATGACCGCCCACTCTGCATCCTCATATTGCGAGATATTGGGCAGTCGTACATCGCATCCTTCTGCCTGACCGATATGTAGCACGTTGTCTGCATTCGCCAGCATATCACCGGCTTTATGCAACGCATCTGTGTGCTCATATCGCAGTGTATAATATCTCTTGCTCATGACTCTTGCTCTTTAAAGGAGTTGGCAATCAGAGGAATGCTCGCTGTGAGATCGTAATCGTAAACCTTCACGTTCTGTCCCGTCTTGTCTTCACCCAGTTCACGATAGGCACACAAATCATAGTGGATCTTCTTCCGCTTGAAGACATCCTTCATATATTCCTTCGGCAGCTCGCTGCCATCACGTTTGGCAGCCAAGAACTCACCTATGTTGTCGCGAATCTGCTGACGTTCATCATCGCGAGGCGGGCGGAACCCCATCACCAGACGTTCAACGCTCCATCGGTTATGCTCCACAGCCGAAAGCTGCTCCACCTCTTCTTGCGTGAGTGCGTAGAACTTCTCCCAGTCGCTACTGTTATGGCCCAATGAACGCATCTTCGTAGCAATTGTCATCACGCTATTGATGTTCGAGTAACGCATACTGAATGCACTCACCTGACTCCATGCGGCCTCCATCTCATCCTGCGGCAAGTTTGTAGGTACACCCTGCTGGCCATAGCTACAGAGGTAGAAGTAATGCAGGCGTTTGGCCATTTGCCATAGCGGAATATCTATATCATAGCCACAGTTTTCCATGCCAAAGGGATAGATATTCCTGTAGCCATCTTTCTGTATCACCTGTGCCAGCAGCCCCTCCTGATGCACAAAGACCAGAATGGGTATCTGTTTCCGATACACGGCTGCAGGCAACACAAAAGCCTCATCCTGATTCCTGTCGCAATCGTCCGTGCACAGAGCGATTGTCAGCAACTGCTCGGCATCATCTGTCCACAAGCGTAATTTCTCCTGCATGACAGAATCATGAATATCACCTTGGACAAACTCCCATTCCACATCCACAAAGTCCTCACGGCTTTCGCTGTACATCGGCTTGTGGAAGAATGTTTGCTCCTTCGACCCAAGCTCAATATAACGATAATAGGAATTGTCAAATAAATTGTGGTAGCGCTGGATAAAGGCATTGCGCCGACGGCTGATATTCGGATCGATGATGGTGATACGACTGCGCAGTGAATGGTCGCGGACATAATTGGGGAAATGGGCGATCAATGCAGCGTGCATGGCGAGGCTCTCTGCCATCTGGCTGAAGCCGACAATCACCAGATGTACTCTTTTATTTGATGCCGCAGAAATTTGCTGCCAGTCGAGTGGGGGATATGTTCGTGTATTACCTGGCAGGCTGCACAAAACATTTTTGGCCCATTGATCAGCCATCGAGAACGGACAGAGTTCTATTGTCGCGTTAATTTCTTGATAAAGGTCTAATGATTGCAACAACCATAATGATGTCTGGCTCTGTAGCAAAAGATGACACAACAGCCGTTGGCCACCATGTTCCTCCACCACGTATCCTTTTGCCAATTCGCCAAGCAACGTAAATGCCCTGTTATCCTCTTCCATTTTCTTGCCAGTTGCGGCATCCGTCAGCAGAAAAGCTTCATCATAATCATTTATACACACTCCGTCTGCCGATAATGCCGACACAAGTCTCACGTCACAACCATGACACTCATACTGTTGTGTGAGGTTACGGGTAATTGGATGTTGACCTATGATTATAATCTTTCGATGCATACGTGGTGTTCAGGTCTCTCAATATTGTTCATTAAGATATCTGTCCAAAGGAACGATGATCGTTTCGTTCTCACGAGGGATTCTATTATTCTTTATATAATCAGCGAACCGCGGATCAAGTTTTATCAAAAATCGCACCATTGCGTCAGGAATCCAGAACGACGAACCACCGTCCTCATAATAGCCTGCAAAATATAGATAATTCGTCTTTGAAATAACATTCCCATTCTCATCCAGAACAATGATTGGACGACAATCGCCTTCGTCATACACCTCTCTGGCAACATAGAAATGACTGCCCAGCATAATATACGGAGTCTCGTCACGTCGGATTTTGCTCTTTGGTGTCAAATCGGTAAACTTATCTACATGTTCACCCAACGCTTCCTTTGAGATGGTGATATCATAAGGCCCCAACACACGCTGGTAATTTGTTAACGTGCCACTACCCACCTCCGTCGTAAAGATCATCACTTCCTGTTCCGACAGCGACTTTATAAATGCGGCCAACTCCGGTGCACGAATGCTGTCTTTTCCATCTATCAGTTCGTGCTGGAACGACTTCTTGACATACATCGTTAGTTCATCATCACCAAGGCGATAAGAAAGCACGGACCCCTTACTTAAAAATTGCTCACGGCTACTCATCTTGAGGAAAGAAGATTCATCGGCCTTCATAGCAGACATACACACTGGAAAAAATGTTTTCATCACATGGTTCCCCTTGATGGCATGATGTTGCATCACTTCGCTAGTAATAATAGGCCATGATGTACTGGTAGGCACTGCAATGCAGATAGAATTATCATATTCATAGACATTACCCACTTCTGGGAAATTCTCTTCCAGACAACGTACAGCAGAGCCGCCGCCAATAAACAATAAAGTAGCATCCTTGTCGCGATTCCACTTATTCCAAAGTCCCATCAATAATAGCACCACACAGCCGAGCGTGGCGAACCATGCCCACACCTTGATAATTCTGTTCTTTTTTTTCTGAGAGCCCCCATTGCTATCAACCAGCTGATTCACCTCTTGCATCAAACGCTCCTTCACCTTGTATTCCAAATCCTCTAGATTAGAATAATCCACATAGTAGGAATCAGAGTTTTCACTGACTAGTGTTTCTACTTCTTCAATCTCAAGAGTCTTCTCTTGGAACTCTCGCATGAAAACGAGAATCTTTGGTCTTCCCTTCCCTTTCTGAGCTTCAGATGCTAACAAAAACTCTTCCTTTGTCTTAGTGCCCATTCTATCCTCCACGATGAAAAACACCATATCAGACTTGTTCTTGATAAAATTATCATAGTCTGCCTGGTTGTCCCCGAGGTTGACATAGGAGAACATATTTAGCGTGACGGGCAATCCCTTCATGCGATTCTCACCATTGAGATTGTTAACTAAAGCTTTCAGTCTCAATCGATGCTCCTTCAGTTTCTTTGAGCCGGAAACAAATATGGAAATGGTAGTTTTCATTATCTAGAGGGGGGCAATTTGTCTTTTTCGGCCGTAAAGATACATATAATTCTTTAATTCATTTTTATTTTTTGAGAAAAAGTGAGAAAGAAAATGAAAAAAGCCGTATTTTTTATTCTAATACATCCTATAATATAACTGCCGTCCAGTATTTCGGGTCTTTACAGATCCGCATCGTAGAGTACAAATGGAGCCCAATGGTACGGCGAGGGCGTACGTTCTCTTTGTTCTTTCATGGCTCGTATCATTGCCCGCTGCATCGCTCCCTCCTTTTTGTCAGCTAACCAGTAGCGAAAGAATGCCTGCATAAGGTCTGCCGTAGAACGGTCGTTCACGCTCCACAGGCTGGCACACAAGGAGCGCACACCCGCTTGTTTGAATCCACGTTGTAGGCCATAGACGCCTTCTGAGTTCGATGCCCCTAATCCGGTCTCACATGCCGAGAGAACTGCCAGCCGGGTATTTGTCAGATTCATAGATGCCACTTCAGCAGCCGAGAGAACATTATCTGCATCGTCATCCAGCCGTTCGCCCAGCCATGTGCGCTCACCATCAGCGAGGATGAGCCCGGTGGATGTCATCGCATTCAACACATTCTGCCGCTGTTGCAGGTAGGGCACTTCGCGGGCTTTACGCGGATCGTTATAGAAGAAACCATGCGTTGAGATCAAGAGAATGTCTGGACTATTCCCATCCAACTTGCGGAATGCTTGTTCTGTCGGTTCCTCGCCTACCTGTTCCTGAGCCCACACGCCATTAGCCGTTAGCAGGCCGGTGATAGCATCCGCCTCGTAGAGTGAGTTTTCAAGGAACGGGAAGTTCTCATCCTGTCCACGCCGCTTATCTGTCTGGGCTAGATAAGTGTCTGATTGAAAGGACTGCCGCATCTCTGCCAATCGAGGGGCATAGTACGCCCGCTGTTCATCGTTGTAGTAGAGAGCACCATAGACATTTGCCGTAAGCGCCTTCTTCTTGGATTTATGTTTTGTGGAGCGATAGGCTAAGCGCGCCGTAGAGGTGAGTTGGTGCAGTTCGTAGTGATCAATCAGATAAGAACCATCAGGCAGTGTAAACGCGGCGAAAGCCAGCGAGTTCAAGATCCCCGTGGGCGAATAGTAGATCTTCGTGGCCCCATTGAAATGTGCCTCCAACGGTTTCCATAGCTTATCATATAAATAGGTGTATGGTGCTGAGCCAGTCGAAGTATATAATGAATCGGCCAGCTGAGCCGGATCTTTCCCCTGCAGCATCTGTATCAACACCACACCATCCTCTGCTCCCATCAACGGAACATATTGTGGATGGTTTAGCCCATTAGTGAGCACAAGCGCCATGAGTGTAGTGTCCGTCATCACAAATTCCACGGCAGCCTCGTCTTTTCCCAAATGATCACGCACCTGTTGCCATGTTGGTACTTCGTCATCTTGGTCTCTATATGGTGCCGACTTACGCGAAATATAACGTTCCAACCTGTCCATCTGCTCGCGCAAAGAAGCAACTTGTATATTCGCATCGGGCGTGGTGGATTGTATGGATGCTAAGCGCTGCTGCATCATTCGCAAAGAATCCACGGCTTGGATCAACGTGTCGTTTCCCGATGCTGCGATAGCGCGCTGAAGACGGTTTGTTGTACGCAGGAGCAAGCCCTTATCACGCAATACCGCATTGTAAACATCACTCGCTAAACGTTCAGGCATATGGGGCAAGAGCAGCAATAAGGGCATACTCCCAGAACTATTTCCACCTATAAATCCCTCTCGTTCATTTTGAGTCATCAAATCGAAATTCTGTTGGATATATGCCAACATATATCCCTGAAACTCATATGCCAGCCGCAAGGCATCGTCATAGTGTCCTGAAAGAAGATAGCCTACGCTTATTAGCCCTGCAACATTCGCCTTGCCCATTAAATTGGCATCGGGGTGACGCATGTCGAAGTTGTTGGCATCGTGGAGCAGTGTGTCCAGGCGCTGATAGACGTCTTGTGCCTCATCTACCTTACCCTGCCTCAAGAGGAAAAGGGCCAAAAACATGAGTCCATCGCCACCCATACCATCGGCAACTTCTCTGTAGTATTTCTCGGCAAGGACTGCATCTTCCAGGCAATAGTCCGCAGCAAAAGCTAGGCACATCAAGATCTGATAATAGGAAGGCGGCATTTGTTGCTTATTGTGGAATGTCGTTTCCAATTGCTGACGTCGCTTTATTAATTCGGGAACAATGAACAATTGGGCCCTATCTTTTATTTGCACCCAATCATGATTAAAGGCATCCAGATCTCCCCCATTAGCGATTGTCAGATTCTTCAACTGATCGCGCTTGGAGACCATCGTCATAAATTTCACCGTATAATAAAGACCGTGATTATACCACACGCCATCGTCCTTATTACTGGCCTTCCAATATTTATCTATAGCTTCATCCAGCAGAGATAGGTATCTGTTTAACAGCACCATATCATACGGATTCTTTGCCTCCACCAAATCATACAACGTTCGTAACAGTGTGATATAGTTGTCAAAGTTACCCATGTGCTCAAATCCTTCAAGATCACGCTCCATGCGTTCTGCCAACATCTGACATTCATCCAGATTGTTTTCTATTCGACCGGCGATGTTGATGAGTGTCTGCAAGATCTGCAGATAGGGCATATCCACACGGTTGCCCGTGAGGCCATCGTAGTAGTTGAGGCACTTGTGCAACAATTGCTTTGCTTGATCAAAGCGACCTATAGAGCAGTAATAATCTGATAGTTGCTTAAAAAAATAAAAGTTATGAGATGGCTCAAAAGATATTTCATTTAATAAGGTTTCTAACTTTTTCCCATATTGCTCAACCATTGTTCTGTCATAGTCTTTATACGAATACTCCTCAAGATGTGATTGCAGTAGGCTAGCATAGGCTGTCGCCTGATCGTAGTGATTGCTTTGTACAAAACTAGTATCTGAAGGGGAAAGTTGGGCAGCTTGGTCATGAAGAAGGTTCAGTGCCTGATGTAGATACTCCCGCCCTTGTTGAGGTTGCCCCCTGTTGCAGAAAAAAGCACCCGCACACAAGTAGGCATTCGCTTCTACGTCGGCAACAGGCGAACAGCGTATCAAATCGGCAAAAAGGGAGTCCGCACCTTGTTGCCCATCAAGGGTGGTAATATTCTTATTGGCGTTGTCACGTGCCCATTGGCCATAGGACAAGTATTCGATCACAAATATAGGATTATCCTCTCCTACCATGCTTCGCAGCAACGACGTTAACCTGCGCTGGAGTGTCAGGACTGTAGATGCATCACCCATCATGGCTGCATCACTAACCAGTATTTTCCCTAATGCTATCGTGTTCCAATTCGGATAGTTGTCACAGCAATCAAGATACTCCTGAGCTTGATCATAAAAATCATATTCGTACCCGGGCATCCCGCCGCGTTGGAGAGTCGTTTTATAACCGCTCAAAAACAATTTCTTAATAGGGTCATCGCCAGCCACCACAGGCAACAGCGCGTCTAAAGTAGTGACAACATCTTCTATAATATCGGACTTTGCAAACAACAGTAAATCTACATTACGGGACAGCGCCATGAAATAGGGTTCACTCGGCACCGACATAAAGCTCTTCAATATATCCCAATCTTCCCTAAAAGTGGTATCTGCAATCGCGGTCTGATGGATGACCTGCCAATACCGAATCGTATTCTTTAAAATCCTTGTCAGAGGTGTATTTTGTTGATTATACTCTTTTAAGAACGCACAAATAAAAGATAAACGCTGCAAAAGGGCATCACCGCCCGTCCATAGCATGGCTTCATCAGAGGCTTGCATGGCCAACACATCCGGGTGATTCGGATGCAACAGCTTTGCTAAGAGCTTGGTGGGCACGCGTGAATACGCTTCACCTCCTTGGGATATCCCTAATATTTCGGGCGTAAGATTTTGGCCCCCATACAGAAGTCCAGCCTTTAACAATTCCCGGTTGACACAAGAACGGTAGTTCTCAAAGAGCGTGTTATTTCCATGATAATTCTCAACCGCCTGCAACAGATATACCTGAATGTCTGAATGGGTCTGGTATGTCTTGTAGAAAGCGAAGACCTCCTCAGTCAGGAGCTTCATATCGCGGTATGTAGTGGGATTCTCCCCATAGTACTCTTCTACGGTAATAAAATAGACCTGCGCTGTCAGCCACAGTTCATGGCTCAATGCTGATGCCTCATGCTCATAGAGCGCCTTTGCCGTGTCATGGAAGCGTCGGCAATATTCCTTGGTCTGATCGTAAGTAAAGGCAGTCATGGATAGCGCCATATACGTATATGCCCTTGGGTACGATGCTTCACCGACCCTTTTGTAAGCTTCCTCCGTCAGTAATTCAAGGCACTTTCTGGCTTTTGCATCATCGCGGTCTATATCCTGTCTGTCGCGCATACCAGCATACTCCACCAACTCCTGTAGTCCATATTTCTTGCCAGCATAACGAATCATCGCCCCCACCTGAGGTTCATGACATGATGTACGTATCGCACGGACCGTTTCAATGATGAGAGCGCTGTCGTTCAAGCTCTTCGGATCCGGAGTATGCTCTTTCATCCATTGTCGATGGAACTCTATCTGACGCTTGACTTCAGCCCTATCAACTTGAGCCATCGCTTGGTTTGGCTGTATGCAACAGACCGCCAATAAGAACCCTATCAGCAGATTAAAAACATATTCCCGAATCATAAACTTCATATTTTAGAGTTTTTAATCCAATGCATCCAACAGGATGAATGCCGCCCAGTATTTCGGGTTATCCCATCCCTTGTCCTTATACGAGCGCACTGTCTGCTTGGCTTTTTCCAGCGCATCGTGCTTCGT
>Ga0265301_10001756_pt1 | contig 27118 bp, 67 predicted proteins | sample AusTroGonzalo_MG_2_FD_193488 | JGI IMG/M metagenome (GOLD analysis project Ga0265301, IMG submission 193488) | Bovine rumen microbial communities from tropical cattle in Woodstock, Queensland, Australia - Gonzalo_04 | ecosystem: Host-associated > Mammals > Digestive system > Stomach > Rumen ... | reverse complement strand
TCTACCGTTCTTGCTATCAATGAAGTTGAATGCTCTGAAATAATGTCCAGTTAACTTTAGTGGATTTCCTTGCCAACCTTCACCATATGATTCACCTTGAATACATACCCACTTTAAGTCCTTGTTTTGCTTTAAGTACTTCTTAAGTTGCTTTTCTACATCATATGTAATGGCATTTTCCCAGTAGATATTATCATTACCCATCCAAGTTTCTTGGTCTGGCTTTAACATTCTTACATTTCTTGAGCATACATAGAATTCATAACCGAATAAAGTCTTAGTCAATAACCAAGTTGTTGATGTTCCATCAATCTTTTCAGTAGCTATGTATGGACTCTTATCTTGTAAGATGTAAGGCATATTTTGTACTCTTTCTTCATCTGTCTTAGAAATGAATTGTGATGGGAATCCCTTCTTGCTTTCCTTCTTGCCGCAGAATAGCTTGAACATAAGCTTTCTGAAAGCAGAATACTTCATAAGCTTCTTTACTAGCTTATTAGCAAATATCTTCTTGTGCTTAGACATAGCTGTTCTTAGTCTTGCTTCGTCAGCATCTTCCTTTCTTGCATTATCCTCTGCTTCAATGTAAGTAATACCAAGTCTTTCTGTTAGGTCTACATTTAGCTCAATATCTGGTTCAATACCTAAAGCATCTAAAGGCATAATTAAGCCTTGTGATAAAACCTTACACATCTTGATAGTCTTAATCTTGTACTTTCTCTTTGCTAAGAATGCAAAAGCAGGATTTGTGTCTGGCACCTTTGAATCGATTTCAAAATATACTACCTTGTCTCCAACCTTTAAGCCATATTCCTTAGCTACAATACACCACCAGCCAAGTACTCTTGCATACTCAACCTTGTCATAGCCTTCAAGTGGTCTAATTTCTTCTACTGTTGTTGTGAAAGCTAATGCTCTCTTGTCATTAATTAACATTTTTCCTTTCTCCTTACTGGTTTATTTTGCCCCATTAGCCCAGCGGATTGCTATAATATTATACATTATTAATTTTCAAAAAGTGATAGAAAATCTATAATTTCTCTTTTTTCTGCTGTTTCTTTTAAGAAAACTGTTTCTAACTCAAACTCATAATAATCATTTGCTAAGTATCTTGTAAATACGAAACCATGTGAAAGCAAATATTCAGCATCTTCTTTACTATACCAATGTAATAGGTCCTCTATATTTGAGCAAGAAGAAAACCAATTCTTACCATCTATGTGATAGCGCTCATCATAACCCATTGGCAAGTTTTTAGCTTCACCTTTGCAGTCTTTACAGCCCCACACATATTCATTATTAGTATTATACCATAAGCCATTGCTTGGGTCTTCTGCCTCTAATCTATATAACCACTTAGCCATTTATTACCTCTTATTGCTTTCTTAAAACTTTTACTGTTGTAGCATCTACACTGCCGCCAACATCACCATTAACTTGCACTGTTGTGCCATCAATATTTCCTGTCACACTGCCTTCAACAGTAACTGTTGTAGCATCAATATCTCCAAGTACATGACCTTTAACAATTAAGTTGGTGCAATCTACTTCTTTAACAGTGCCTTCAATAATAAGCTGTCCGTCAAAACTTTTATCTTTTAGCTCACCTTCATTATATAACTTGCCATCAAGATATACCTTTCCATTCTTAATACATACTGAATTGTAATTTCCACTAATTATCATTTATATCTACTCCTCTGTATCTGTCTTTTAACACTCCCCAGCTCATTCCCATTGGCATTGTGTCAAAGCCACAAGCTCTAAGTTGATCTGCTACCCATTCTGCTTTCTTTTCATTTGATTGCTTATATAAAGTATATTTAGTATCGGTAGCTACTAATACACATTCAAAGCAAATGTCTATAAGCTTCTGTGCATCTTCTATATCATAATGTCTCATTATTCTTTAGGCTCCTTCTTAACTGTAAATAAATAATTGAATGTTAGTATTATTGTTACTGCCGGCACTAAGATTAAGTATACAAAATACATAAATATCTTTCCATATACATTTAATCTCTTCCATAAAAAGTTATACCATTCTTGTCTATCTTCTTTGTCTGATGTAGCAAAAGCAATAGGCAATACAATGGTGGATACAAAATACCAAACTATTAATAATAAAAATAAAGTTGTAAGTGTTGACATAGCTATTTCTCCTTTTAGTTCATAAAGTATTTTGTTGGCACAGCTTTAGTTAAATAAACACCATTATCAGATAAGTAAAACTTATATCCGTCTTCATACATACGCTTAGCATCTATGTAGATAATATATAAGCTGCCATGTCTTTCACCTACCTTAGAGGCAGTTTCAGTATCCTTGCTTAGGTGCACATATTGTCTTGACATAGGCTTTAGTCCTTCTTTATAAATGCTATCTAAGAATCTTGTTGCTGTTCCATGATATAGTACATCAGGTGGTGTTACTTCTTTGAAGCTGATATTTACTTGATCTGTTGAATGACCTTGATTAGCTCTAATCTTGCTGCCTGAAGTGTTAAATGAATATCTGCCTTTTGAATCAGAAGCAACTATATCTTGTAGATCTTCTAAAGTAAACTTGCCAAACTCTCTTTTAACTGCTCTGATAAGATCAGCTGTATTACAATAGCCTTCTTTATCAAGCACTAAGTTTCCGGCTTCTGGTTTATGTCTTAGAAGTAATGCTATGTATTTGCTTTGTTGTGTCTTTATATCGTTTGCCATACTTATACCTCATATTTATACCAAGCTTTAAATCTATAATAGCCATCACCTTCTGTGATAGAAAAAATATTTTCTTCTGTTATTGGTGTTTTAAAACCAATATTTTCATTTTCTTCTCTTAATTCGTCTTTGATTATTTCATCGATTGTTCTTATATTATCTAAATTAAACTCAAAAAATCCTATCATCATAATTATCTCCCTGTGAAAGTAGCTCCTACTTTTCTCATTTCTTCATATGTTTCTTCTTCAAACTTATTTAGCTTTTCTTGCAAGCTATCAATAATAAGTTTTCTTATTTGCTCTGGTTTTAACTTAGCACCTGAATAAATAATATAAGGTCTATCATTATAGTCGCTGTGACATACCTTACTAAGTTCAGATTTACGTAACCAGCAGTCATCTTCTCTAACATCTTCTATGCTTGCTGAATATGCTTCTTCGCCATCTCTGCTTTTACCTATCAAGTAAACTTTCTTATAGACCTCATAATTAGCATATTTGCTGAAGACTACATATTCATATATAGTCTTTGTCTTACAGTCTTTTCTATCCATTATTTAGTCTCCTTCTTTCTTTCGCTCTTAAATATGCTTATAACGCTTGCTACTAAGTAAATGCTAAATATTAAAAGTAATACACCTATTCCAATAACTATATAGCTTTCTACTGCTGACGTAGTTGCTGAAAAGCCTGTTATTAAATTAGCTGCACTTAATGCTATCATAGCTAAAGCTATAACAATAAAACCTATTCCCCATACTAAGCCATATTCTATTATAGCACCATGATCGCAAGTTTCTATTTCTTTAGATATTTTATTAAGCCACTTAATCATAAGCTCTCCTTAGTCGCAGTTATAACAAGCTGAATGTGGTAAGCCATCATTCCATTGACAGTCAATGCAGCGACCATATACAAGCTTTAAGGTGTATAAAGTAGTATACATATCAATATCACTTAATTTGCCTTCTTCAACTTTTGCTTTCAAGATTGCTTCTAATTGCTTGTATTCTGAGCCTGTCATAACTTATGTCTCCTTTATTATTACTTACTATATTATACAGCATTCTTATATAAAAAGAAACAGCTATCTGTAAAATAGCTGTAAATTCTTTTACTTTACTTTAATCTTAGGCAAGTTCAGCACGGACCTATCAACATACCAACCAATCCAATAATTGTTTATATCCTGATTTGCCCTGTCTATTCTATTATTATATTTTTCTACACGTGCTTTATATGATAATGTATCCCTTTCTTCTTCTGTCATACTTATCAATTCATCATACTCTTGTGCATATTCTACTTTTATCTCATCATTATTTGTCATAATACCTGCTACAGCACCTAATATAATCATTGGTATTATAGCTACTATTAATAGTACAACTCCAGCTATTAATAGCTCTTCACTATATTCATATGTAAATGACTTAAACTTACTTTTGTATACATCACCATATGATACAAAATGATCACCATATGCGCCTAACCCAATCAATATTAAGCTTAAAACTAATATTACTACAAATATTAAAAATACTCCCATGGTCTATGCCTCACTTCCACCATCTTCAGCTTCTATTAAAAACTCTTTTAGTAAACGATTGTAGCCGTTCTCAAAGTCAGCTCTACAGAAACTTTTTACAATAGTCTTCTTATTTGTTGTATCTATAAATTTCATACCAAAACAAAATGATTTACATATTTCATCTTTACCATCAAAACTTGTACTTTTAAATTTATAATCAACTTTATCAATAACAATCTTATCAAAGTTAAACTCATCTAAGTTACAAGGTTTTTCTGTATCTACTCTAAGCTTTCTTTTACAAGTAGGACATTCCGCATAAGTTCCCTTTAACTCTTTTTCGTTAACTTCAAATTTACAGCCGCAGTCTAAACACTCTGCTTCGTATCTAAACTGTAATGCTGGTTTCTTGTTATCTGGCTTTTTTCCTTCTTTAATTATCTTCATATTATTCCTCATCCATCCAATTTAATACTTCTAAGTAAGCACCAAGTTTATTACGTAATGCTTGTATATCCTCACATCTTTTCTCATAAGCACATTCAAGGCGCCAGTTAAAATGCTTCTTCTTTTCTAAGTCATCTCTTTCAGCACATAGTGTTCCCATCTGCTTAGTAGTTGTTTCTATAGCTTCATTTAGCTTTTCTTTAAGTGTCATTACTTATTCCACTCTTTACTGTCTATAATTACCATATAAGGTGATATAGTTTCTTTAGCATTTTCTGACAAGCTTCTCATAGGATCAAATAATAAAATTTTATAATCACCTTTATTTTGCATATCACATAAAGAATATAAATTAGTCCATAAAACAGATTTAGCTTCATCTACATTTGAAGAAACATCTTTGACCAATAGAGGTCTCATACTATTTATGTATATTTCTTTTAGCTCTTTAACTGTCATCTATTCATTCTCCTGTTCGTCAGTAAATTTACCTGCTAAGAAATCTCTTAGTTCATCTTCAGCACTTATCTTATGCTCGCATCTATAAGCTAAATGACAATACCTACATCTTACTTCGCTTTCATCATAGCTGCCAAAGCAATCAAATCTTCCGTCTTCCATTACTTATCAAACTCCGCTTCTATTTGCATTACTTTGCAATACTCAAGTTGATAGCATTCACCATGATCATGTCCGTCATTATATTGACAACCTAAACAAGGCTCAGCACCTTGTAAACAGTCTCTTGCTACTTTAAGTTCCTCAGCAGTTAATTCACCTTTGCTTCTTGCAGCAGCTAATATCTTATCTATCTTTTTATATTGTTTATTAGTCATTCTCATATTATTCCTCTATCTTATCATTTATATTATACAGCAAATATTATATAAAGTAAACGCTTTCTTGTAAATTTAATGCAAAGAAAAAAGAGAGCTATTTGTTATTTAGCTCTCTTTACTATGCTTTATAAGTATCTAACTATTCTGCTTCATCATAGTCTTTAATCAATTCGCTTGTATAGTCAGCACTATCAGCAAGTGTGTTTCCAGGTGTCTCTATTTCAGTAGAAGGAACTACTTTAAAATCTGATCCTTTATAACCAAGCTCAATAGCTGCATCCTCAACTGTATTATAGCTTGAACCTACTTTACAAGATATAGGATAACCTTGAATGTCTTTAGCTGTCCAATTACAATAAGCTAAGTAAGGTATTAGTTTATATGATCCTTTAATTAAACCTTGATGATAAGCTAGGCCAGAATCACCATCGTCTATGCTTAAGCCTCTCCATTCAGCAGCTTCACTATTAGCATACTTTTCTACACCTTTCATAGCCTCAGCAACTGTAGCTTCAAAATCAGCAGTTGATCTTCCAGCTTCTGCATCTATAGCAGCTTGCTTACTTAAGTTTACTTTTGCCATATAGTCTTCATATAGCTTTCTTTCTGTTTCTATTACCTTATCTATTGTTGAAATATATTTCTCTTTCTTATAAGGATACTCAACAGTAATGTCAACTCTATGTGCTAAATCATCAGCTATTTCTTCTATAGCTTTATCAATGTCGGGATTATCAAGACTTATTTCTTCATATGTTCTTGTAGCATATATATCATCTGAATACTCAGGAACTCTAACTAAGCCCATTAGAACAATATACTTACGGATACGGTCATATCTGCCGTTTTCGTCTGGGTCTAATTTACTACCATCAAGTTCTATACCTACTTCAACTGTCCAGTCAATCTTATCAACCGTAGGAACAGTTTTATCTAAATCTATCTTAGAGTATCTCTTTGCTAGATCAGGATTATAAGTAAAATCTACTTGCATATTATTTATAGCTTCAGCATCTGCTCTTGCCTTTTCACAAATAGGCTTAAACTCAGCAAGTTTTCTTTCAATAACTTCTGCTACCTTTTCTTCTATTCTTTTCTTAGCCTTAGGTAATTCAGCTGTTGCTTTATCTTGTAAAGCTTTAATCTTTACTGATAAATTTTTTCTCTCAGCTTGTTGTCTAGCATCTTCCTCTGCTGCTGCCTTAGCTCTTTCCTCAGCGTGCGCAGCTTGCCACTCTTTACTATAAACAGTATAAAGCTTTCTGTTGTCTATAAATTGCATAGACCAGAATTTAGCTAATGCCATAATAGCATAGTCAATATCTTCTTTAGGGTCAGTATCTGATCTTTCTTTAGCTCTCTTGTCTCTTAATTGCTTAATAACTGAGTAAGAAGTTTTATCCTTAAATCCACCTGTATCTGGGTCAAATAAAGAATCAAAGTCAATTTCTGATCCAGCATAGTTTTTAAGTATATCTAAGAAACCATCTCTAAATTCATTATCTGGGATAACATGCTCTTTGTCTTTAGCCCAACCCCAAAATCTTCTTTGAGACATTATTGTGTGTTTATCCATCTATCTATATCTCCTCTTAAAAAGTTATACGCATAATTTAGCATATTTATTCAGTTAAAAAAGAAGCATATTTCTATGCTCGCTTTCTTTATTTACAATAGTTAAATACTGTAGCTCTTGCTACCTTACCACTACTAGAAACTGTAACGCATTCTATATCTATACATCTTACTAGTGGGTCTTTAACTTGCATCTTAGCTGTTTCTACTCTGTCTGGGTCTTTAGTTTCTAAGTATGCTTTCTTACCTGTTCTGTATATAGTATAGATTTCATAAAATTGAGCTGGTCCTTTTAATACTATCTTACCTGGCTTTCTCTTCATATTATGCCTCCTTTAATAGCTTGTTCTCTACCTTAGACTTTGCAAGTATCTTAGGCAAGAAGAATAAGTATCCTATTACCATACATGCTGTATCCATTCCAAACGCTACAGCATTCTTAACAATCTTTACTTCCCAAGGGATAGAATAAAGCTTACATTCAATTACTGTCTTTAATAGCAATAATCCTACGGCACAGCCTAATATAATAGCACTTAAATCCATAGCTATCTTCCAGCCTGTCTTATTAGCTTTACCAAATTGCATAACTAAGCCTGACCCTAAGCCTATTACTAAGTTAGCACATATCCAGCTTATACTTATTCCATATGAGCTGAAGATCATACTCTCTAATAATGCTATAAGTGCTGCTGATAATCCGCCTATGATGCCACCAAACAAATAGCATATAACTACAATAACTATATAAGATAAGTCTATCTTAATATCCCCTATTACCTTGATAGGCAACATAGCACTTAACACAATTCCTAATGCTATCAATACCCCTATTAAACATATTCCAAATGTTGTTGTTTTAGTTTTCATATTATGCCTCCTTAGATACCTGTTGCTACAATAGTTTCATATTGTTCTTGGTTAAGCTCACCTGAAGCACTTAAACTAATAATACCATATCTTTCTATACCTTGTGCTTCGCTCTTAACAACCTTAATAAAACACTTATCTAATACAGTATCATAAGCTTCAGCTTTTACCAGCGCTTTATCTATTACTCTTATATAACTATTTATATCACGTCTAATACCATCAAGGTCTTGATCTTTACAATGTGTCATTAAGTATTTTATTGTTTCTTCTAAGTCTCTAATTAAATCTTTATTCTCTTGCTTCATTGTTAATTGTGCTCCTTATTTGTTTCTCTATAAGTTAGTTCAATAAGCTTACTTTCATTCTTATCACAATCAATGTAGCTGAATATAATCTTATTACCTATCCAATCTACAGTGTTTAAATAATCAGCATTAAGATATTGCTTAATTGTATCTATTAAATAATGTCCATTACGAATATCTACTGTTGTCTCCTTAACACAATGCTTAAGATTAAGTACCTTACTATGGTCATAAACCTTTTCTACAATTTTAACCTTATAGTTATCATTCATACCAAGTCTTATTTCTGTTGTAAATAATCCCATATCTTATCTCCTTTATAATGCAACTTTAATTAATGCTCCGAATAAGACGCCCAATAAAACTAATACACCAATAGCTTCTCCTACTATGCATACTATTTCCCAAGGCTCAAATTCTACATCTGATCTATCTCTTCTCATAGCTTACCACCTATACTAACCAATCATCAAAAGACATCCAATCTTCTGGCTGTAGCTCTACCTCACCTACTGATATTTCATACAAGTAAGCATCATTATGTTCTGTCCCACACTTCTCACAGTAATGAAATATGCCTTCAAAGTTTTTGTTTATTCTTCTATATCTATCATTAGGCTTAATTGTTCGTCCACATAAAAAACACTTATATTGTTGTTTAGCTTTAACAAACATATCATTTGTGTTTCTTCTCATAGCTTACCTCTCATTTATTTGTTATACCAAACAGCACCTACTAAATATAGGTTGTATTTATTTTCATATGCTGGTGAAGTATAATCACATATATCATTGATAGCATTTGATTCCTCATCAACTAATAAATCTCCTCTATCATTTATATATACTAATTCACCATAACCATCAAATTCATTAATATCACCTTCATCTACCATCTTCATAAATTGTAATAGTGGATAAAAGTCCTTGTGTGCGCTTCCTAATAATACCATTATTCTATCTCCTTTTATTACTTCTCTCTCGCTTTAGCCATTACAAAACCTACAATAGACATACCTAAGCAAGCAAACAATACCTGATAAGATTCTAAAACTAGGCCCACTATTAATAATGTTAATGCTGATATGCCTACTATAGTATGTATTATATCTAATATAGCTTCTCTTCTCATAGCTTACCTCTTTAGTTATTATACCACATAACTCCAACTAAATAGTAACCTTCTTCATCTTTATAAGCTGGGCTTGTTGTATCACAAATATCATTAATAGCATTAGAGTTGTCATCTACATAAAGCTTTCCGTCTTTAAGATATACTAATTCTCCTCCGCCATCATATTCATTAATTACATTTTGATCTAACATATCAATAAACTTTAATAGTGAATAATAATCACCATATTGATAACGTCCAAATTTTTCTTCAAATGATATATACTTCTTCATTAGTCTTCTCCTTTAATGTCTAATATGCAATGATGATACATTACTACCTTAATATTCATTTCATAAACTATTTTGCTATTATACTTGCTTTGCATATCATACAGAGCATCTAAGCTTTCCCCATCATCATAAGGGTCATCTTTCCAGATAGTCTTACCATTCCACTTAACTTCTGTATAAGCTAAGTTCTCTGTTAAATCTTTAAATGTTAGTTCACTATCTCTTTCCATTAGTTTTTCTCCTTTACCCCAAAGTATCTCTTTAGGTACTCTCCTTCTTCTTCTCCAATTCTTTTTACTAGCTTTCCAATATACCAATCATATGCATAGAATATTTCTTGATAGTCTTTGTCATATATTGCTACTTTCTTTAAATAAGTATTTTCTTCTGTAAATTTCATATTGCTTTCCTCTCTTCATTAATATTATACCACATTTATAATGCAAAGTAAACACTCTTATGCAAGATTTGTGCAAAGTATTCTTTGCAAAAGAAATAGACATACTATCTTAAGCATGCCTATTCCCTCTTCTTTTATCTTACTTAGTTTTACCTTTTAGCTTCTTGATCTGTTCCTGTATATCAGCTATCTCTTTTAGTATTTTATCTTCCTGCTTTCTGATCTTTTTATCATTCCGGTCAGCACAATTACTTACTAAATCTATTTGCTTACATCTTAGCTTTAACTTCTTAGCTTCTAATTCTCTTATAGTTTCTGCCTTACTCATTTATTCCTCCACTACAATAACACCCCAACCTCTATTTGTATCAAATTCATAAGGTCTACCTTCTTTATCTAGTTCTTTAATAACTTCTTCTACTTCTTCATAGGTATCAAAGTCGTGATAATCTTCTTGTTTATAAGGTGGATAACGAACATCAAAGTAGCTTTTACTTACTTCTGGATATTTTCTATAGTCCACACTATCGTCATCTTCATCACAAATAAAGTCTTTAATCTTACCCACTTCAAATTCATAGCCATTTAGATCAGCATCACAGTTTTTTAGAATACATCTTTCTTTTAATAAGCTACCCCAAGCAGTTAATGAATATCCTCTACCCCAGAGCTCAGTGTCAGCTAATCTACTTAAAGTATCTAAAACTTCATTAGGCATTTCAGTTTCAACTTTGAAATGCCCCCAATCAGTTTTGTATAATACATCAAAACAATAAGTTTTCATAATTATTCCTCTACTTTTTCTAATTGCCCTTCCGTAAATTTATTACCACGTTGATAATCGCGTCTTAATAAATAATATACCTTAGTTGATTTGGTTGTTTTATTTTCTCTAATGATTTCTGTTGTTTTAATTGCAATGGCTTTAATAGTTTCTATATCACCAAATCTCATAAAGCCACCATTGTCACTTATGATTCTTACTCTGTCTCCAATATGAAATTTTAATTCTTTCATTATTATATCCCTCCGAACATGATACTATCTACTAAGTTCTCTACTGCTGTTTTGCTAAAGCTAAAGCCCTTAAAAGTAAAAGCTTCGTCTACTATCTTTTTAACGTTCTCCTCTGATAACATATCCATAGCATCATGTGCATACTCTCTTAAAGCATTTGGATTTTCCTTTAGTGCTTTATCTAACTCTGTAACTACATCTGTTAATCGCTCTACTACTTTATGCTTAAAGATTTTTTGGTTATCTGAAAGCTTCTCATCATCAGCATGGCTTTTAACATACTTATCTAAAGCATTCATCTTTATGTATAGTGTCATTATCTTCTCTACATCTGCATTCATTATTTTCTTCTCCTGTTCGAAACATACACTTGTCTTTTACCAACTGAATAAGAGCAATACTCATTACAGTCTTTATTAAGCTTATCTACTTCTGCTTTAACTTTATTATAGTCGAAGCTCTCTGTAAACTTCTGTGGCATACTACCTTCACAGTTGTTAAATACAATATAATACTGTTCTTTTAATTCTTTCATTCTCTCTACCTCTCATATATATTATACCACATTAGTGTGTAAAAGTAAATATGCTTTTGCAAAGTTTGTGTAAAAAAAGAAGGCTAGCTATTAACTAACCTTCACAAACCTTTTCGTCAGCTTGATCATTATTACACTTACAATGCCTCTCAAAAAGTATTTAGTCTATATCATAATCTTTCTTATGCTTTTCTTTACGTGTATATTTCTTTTTATTTTTATATACTTGACTAGGATATTTAATACAAGCCCTTAGATGATCTTCATCTCTAAGATTTGTTTCACCTGTAATAACCTTATCACCTTGCTTTATCTTTATTTGTTGTTTCATCTTTACTCACTCTCCACATATAATTATAGCACATTAGTGAATAAAAGTAAACTGTTTTCTGTAAGATTATTGCAAAGCTTTTAGTAGATTAGCTTTAATTTGTTCCTTGATCACATCGTAGCCTGCACACACTCTATCAAAGTCTAGCGGCGTAATGATCTCGAAGAAGCCTGTGATTCCACGCTCTGTGATCAGTCTGTTGATCTCAGCTCCGAATGCTTCTACTAAACTTTCACTAGATAGCTTACTTGTATCCATAACTGCTTGTGAAGCTATGTTAATTAGCTCTCTTTCAAAAAGCTTAAAGCAGTGTAAGAACCAGTTAGGCTCTAAGTTAGCTGTGAAAGCTTGATCTCTGATCTCTTTAGTATATAGCACTAAAGTTAGCTTATCAATGATCATATCTGTTTTTACTTGTTCTGTTAATCCTTCCATAGTCAATTACCTCACATTCTGTTTATTTCCTCCTAAATAAAATGTTTCTAGTCTCCCTATCTTATTTTATTATACCGCATAAGTATACAAAAGTAAATAGCTTTATGCAATACTTTGCGTAAATTTTACATTACCATTTAATATACTCTTTGTTTTTTGTTTGCACCACTATCAGCTGGGTCATCAAAGCCGGCTAGACTTGCAAAAGCTTTACTTAAAGCACCTTGTGGATATAGAGCATATCTTGGTGTAGATAGTAACGTTCCATCTTGATCATACTCAATTTCTACCTTACCGTTTTCTATAATTATCTCAGCATTATAAGTAGTTCTGTTTGAGTATGAATCATATCTGCCTGTTGCTTGTGCTACTAATAGCTTCTTTCCCCATTCAAACTGACTGATCAGCTTATCCCATTTAGCTTTACTAATGTACACATCGACATGTGTTACTGGGTCTTTCCAAGGCTTACGTAACTCGGCTGATTCTTCTGCTACCTTTCTAATATGCTTTTCTAACATACTATCTACTGTAGTTTCAAAGTAGTGATCTATAACTCTAGCCACTCTGTCTGGCTTCTTAAAATCGTAAACATTACTTGCTTCATCTATAAATCTTCTATAGCCAAAAGCAAATAATAGTTCCCTAATAGTATTATATAAAGCTTTAGGTATCATATCCATGTCTACATCTGTATATCTTCTACTTACTAAAACAGCAGCTTTATCTACCAACCATCTGTCGAAAGCTGTGATCAAATGCACATTATCTTCTAACGCTGTCATAGGCACTACGCTGTTAAAGTTCAATTCACGCTCCATAATTAGCTTATGATGCACTTCATAGGCAAAGTGTTTTAGGTTCTTATATGCGTCAATATTGGGCTCAAATAAGCCCTTCTCAATATCTGCTGCTACTTTGCTAGGTATAACGCCTGGTTGAACTTGACACATATGTAACATGTTGTTTTGCGGATTATTTATAGCATCTACTAAAATACTAAAATCCGCCCAGTGATCTTTTCTATACTGTCTGGTATAATCTCCTATAGTTCTACCTATAGCTTCAGCGTCATCAAGCTGTTCTAAGTATTCTCCTGGTAGCTGCCCTGTAACTATACCTGCCCAGCTATCAGCAAACCTTTCATAGTCTCTTGGATCAACACCACTATATGCTAAGCCTGGTTCATACTGCATACTCTTAATACTATAGGCTGCATATTTCTTGATCTGATCTGTATCCATGTTTTTATTAAACTTCATTTTAGTATACCTCACTAATATTATACAGCACCTGATCTGGCAAATTATCAAAATTTCAGTAATTAGCATAAAAAAGATGGACTAAGCACTTCACTCAGCCCATCTCTCTCGGAGGTATTTATTATGCAATAATGCACAATTAAATTTATTCTATAGTTGTAATTACTTCATTGCTAAAGTCATCATTGCAAACAATTCTGCGCTTCTCTACAAAGTTAATGTTCTTATATTTGACATTATCCTTCAAGCATCTAAAACAATTGTCTAAGGCTTCCTTAGTATTAAAGAAGTCAGTTATTGATTCTTTCTTTTTGTTATCATATAAATCATAAAATGTTTGCATAATTATTTTCCCTCTACATTATATTATACAATGAAATTTATGTAATTTCAAAATATTCTTTAATTCTTTCCACAATATATTCAGCAGCAAGGGCTTCTTCTTTATACTTAAATTGCTTTTTATTATTGTATGCTTCTTCACTGAAGTTGCCATCTACAGCAAAGCCTGTCATTTCAACTACCATAATATCATCGCTACTTCTATTTTGATAAGCCCAAATAAGTAAATCTGGCTTGTTATAATTATCACGATTATAAATAGTTAAGTAATAACCTTGTTCTCGACCATTAGTAAATGTTTGAAGATAACCTGATAAATTCACTCCATCTTCTAATAGTGGCGCTAAAAATTGTTTAGCATAATCAAATACTCTTTCACTTACTCTAATTGATTGTACTTTCTCAAACATATTAAACTTCCTCCACTTTAACTATTTCGTAGTCGCAGTCAATTCCAAGCCCATATATCTTCTTACATTCGGCTACTGAAGAAACAACACAAGATTGATCTCTCCATTCCCAATTACTCATTTCATCAGCATATCTAAAATCTACTTTAACCATAATAATTACCTCTCCTATTTATCTAATATAATTATATCATAAAAAGAGGGCTTTGTAAATCCTCTTGTGTAAAATCTATGTAAGGTTTTACATTTGAAGACAAAGCTTAACCCAAGTTAACGAACTCTTTATTCTTTGGCCAGTTGTTAAGTTAAATAGTAAAATTGGATATTTCTTATTCTCTGACTTAATACCAATAATTCTATACTTTTGGCCGTCTTTAGTAAACTCTCTATTGTAGTCAGTTGGCTTTAGGCCATACCACTCACAGTTTTGCTCAAACTCTCTTTTTCTAATTTCTTCCATATCGTCGCCCACCTTAGCTGTAAACTTAGCATCAAAGTGGTCATCACTGTAGTTAATTTGTCCTAATTGTATCACAATGCCATACTTCTTTTCTAGATCAGCTACAGCATCTTCAAAATCTTCTCTAAAGTTTTGTAACATTTGTTTATCTATTTTCATATCTCATTTCTCCTTACACATATATTATACCACAAAAGAAGGACTTTGTAAATAGCCCTTCTGTAAAATCTATGTAAAGTTTAGTGTTATTTCAAAAGCTCGTTAATTTCGTTTAGGTCTTCCTCTGGTATAGGTTCATATAACCAACCGTGTCCGTAAGTATAACCATTATCTACTAATAAACCTATTGAGTCTAAATATTTGCATTCCTCATCATAATTATAGTTATTAGTCTTTTCTCGCCACTCTCTTAATGCTGCTTCTTGCTTTGGTGTTCCTGCATGCATACCATTTAAGTGATATAAATGCCATAGTCTATGTATCTCTTTCATTTGTGGTGTTTTAATATAATTCATCATATCACCTATACATTGACCAGCCATATAGCAATCAGTTTTCTTATGATTCCAAACTGTTCCGCAAGCACTAAACTCGATCTTACCTTCGCCCAGGTCTCTGAGTTCTAATTCAACTTCTGCTGGACAAGTTCTTCTACCAATTCCTAAATAATCGATTTTACCTAATTTAATTGTTTTCTTTCTTATTTGTTCCATTTCTATATCTCCTTATGGTCTAACATAAACTATTTCTTCAGCATTTCCTTGATACTCATAGTTAGCAAATCCTGAGAATAATTGCTTTACTGCTTCACTATTATATCCATAACTCTTAGCTTCAGTATCACCCATACAACCTGAATAGTGATCTACTGAATATTTACCTACTGGCTCGCCTTCTGCCTTGTCATCATAGAAAACTGCATGTGTGAATCCGTTTAGTTGAATTGCTAATAATCTTTTGCCTTTATATAATTTTTCAAATCTTTGCTTGAATAATTCTTTGTTTGTCATAAGTATTACCTCCGTACTTTCTATAAATATTATATCACTATTTAAGCCAAAAGTAAATAGGCTTTATGTAAAATCTATGCAAAAAATAAGCCACGCTTTTCAGCACGACTTATCTTTAGGAGTTTATTTACTATTAACTATTAACTAATTACATACAAAATAAAATAAGTGCTGCTAAAACCGGGTCGCCTATCACGGCACTCATAACTAAGTATTGTGTTCTTAGTTCTTTAATTTCTTTAACTATTTCTTTTTTTAGCTCTTCCTCTTTCTTGCTCTCTTCAACATATGGCTTGATAATATCTTCAAAAGTTTTATTTGTATATTTTTCTTTTTTCATATTCTTCACCTCACACATATATTATATCACTTTAGGGGGCTTTTGTAAACCCCCTTTCTGTAAAGTTTTCGCAAATTACCAGCTTGTATTTAGCCAGTTAACAAGTTCCTTCGTAGTATTAAAACCAATATATGGTCCGCTAAAATCATTAGCTCTGCACCAAACTTCATATTTATAGTCTGATCTCTTATCATCACAACAAATAGTAAACATAGTATTACCTGTTTCCATATCTGCAAATCTGAAGTCGTCATATAAAGGTCCTACACAAGGGCAATTATTCTTAAACCAAACATACATTTTGTCTAGGTCAATCTTTCCACCAGCTTTAACTTGTGTAATAATTCTGCCCATCTTTTTAGTCTTGCCTGCTAAAGATGAATCCTTACAAAACCAGTCATACCAACCTGCTGCACATTGTGTATTAAAAGATGGATCAATAAAAGCATCTTCACTAAACTTCTTTTGCCACTCTCTGACATTCATTTCGTCTCTCATAAATTAGTCCTCCAAAACATACAAAACTGTATCTAAACCTTCAATATATTGGTCTCCATCATCCCATTCGTAAACTTCTCTTGGGTCAGTGTTTAGTTTTTCTTCGACCTCTTCTACTGTGAAACCAAACTTTTTTGCTAAATCTTCAATTCTTTCTTGTCTTTCTTTCTTCAAAAAATCAATTACTGCTTGCTTATCCATGATTTCTTACCTCCATTCATATATATTATATCACTTTTTACTCATTTTGTAAATATAGTTATGCAAAAAGAATGCAAAGTTTTTTACCTTGCATTCTTACATTTTTTATTAAAGTGCCTTAAACTCATAACCTTTGTCATAGAAAGTTGGTGTTCCTTTAATGTTATTAGTTATCGCAAAAGCTACAACACTACCTTTATCAGCACCACCAATAGTAGTATAACCATAGTCATAGTCGTAAACTCCAACACACATATAACCTTTCTTAAAGCTCTTAGCTACTTCCTTTCTCTTATCGTATTCATTTAGAAGCATTTCGGCTAAAGAAGAATATTCGTCGCAAGTCGTCTTAGTAGCATTTTTACAAAAGTCATAAGGACTATTTGGCATATAATACTTATTGCATCTCTTCAAGCATTTAAGTATTGCATCCTCAGCTTCATTAAGTAATACGCTATTTTGTTTACGATAAACACGTAAGTCTCCACCATTACCTTCTTCAGTTAGCTCAGCTACAACTTCACCTTTGTAAAGTAGCTCACAATGATAACTTCCACCTTTACCATATTCCATAGACCAACCGTCTTCAAAGTTTGCTAATGATAGACCTTCTTGTGTAGAAAAACCTAATTTCTTGAATTTCATAAGTTTGACCTCCATATTTTTTATCTAATATTATTATATCACTTTAGTAGCAATTTGTAAACCCTTTTTAGCAAATTAGTTAAACTTTTTTCTGCTGCTCAGTAAGTGCCCAAGACCGAAGACGTACTGTGACCTGATCGTCACTATATCTGACGTTTTAGTGTAGATTTTAGACGTAATCCTTCTAATTAGCCATATCCTGTCTGAAAATGTAGTACTTAGCGACGAAAAAGGTGACATATAGTGACGTATAGTGACAATACAGTATATTCCGATGTTGATCTGGCTACATAAAGTGCACTAAAAAAAGAAGACCAGACATTTCTGCCTGATCTAATTCGCGAGGTATTCGCGGGTGCCTTAGCTAATTAAAAAGCTTTACCTACTTCACTTGTGTTAGTAGCAATCTTTTGCTCTGTTCCTATCTTAGTAGCTGTCATAGGTTTTTGAGGCAAGCGGTTAGCAAAAGCGTTCTTGTTTTGTTCCTTGCTATATAAGTCAATCGCCCAGGTAGCGTCTACATAGTTCTTTGCTACTGCTATCTCAGCAATTCTTACTCTTGCATAAGGATCATTTGTATAATCTTTAATCTTTTTAATAAATAGTTGAAGTTGTGCTTTACTAATAGGTCTTACTGTATAAGCTGCATCCAACCAAGACTTGATCATTTCTGTAAACGCTGGATCAGATTCCTTGATCTGCTTCTTTAGTGCTTCCTTCATATACTCTTGCTTGTTAGCTTTCTTAGTTTCCTTATCTGCTGCTACACCATCAAGCAAAGTATTTAGCTTCTCAGTATCTGCACCTGTAATAAAAGCTACTAGTATATCTGGTCTTAAGCGTACACGCTCGTCTTCTGCATCAATGATTCCTACACTTACTAAATTAGCAAGCGCGATAGCTTGATCATCTGGCATAAGTGTAGTATCAGCTTTAATAAACTCTGGATCAACTTTAGCCATAAAGTGTTCCTGGTCTATTGTTCCATCATTATAAGCTTTCTTATAAAGCTCTACTAACTCTGCTGCATACACTGCTGTCTTTAAGCCTAGTGTCTGCGCTATCTTTTTGTTGATCACAATTGTGCTATCTTGCGATAAAATATCTAAAAACATAATTACCTCAATCTCGTTTCCTTATTATATTATACAACGTGAAAAAGCGAAACTTTTGAGATTTCGCTAATTTCAGTGTTTATACGCACGTACGGGCTTATAATTAGTCCAAAAGGGCCTTTTTTGCTGTCTTTTGTGCGTTGGCAAAGCAAGCACGCATATATCTGTATAGTTTTTGATTATTTGCCTTACCAATTTTAGTTAAAGTAGCATTTAGAGGCTCCAAAGCTACCTTATAAGTCTCTGTAAAGTATTTCTTGTAGTTATCATCAAGCTCTGCCAAGTTTTTAACCAACTTGTGTGCCCAGAATTCGCTTTGCTTCTCACTTACTCTAATTTTTTCGCCTGTTTCGTCTACATAAGTGCTCTTGATAATCTTTTCACGCATAGTATCACCAAAAGCAATTTGGTCTAAGATAATAGCTTCTACATATTTACCGTTATCAATCATTCTTTGAATGTAATTCTTAGCACTTTCTGCACTTTCTGCATACGCAATTTGGTCTGAATAAGCTTCGTCCTCAAGACTATCTGCGAAAACTGACTCACTATTGCTTTCTGTAGTAGGTGAAAAGTCTAAACTTGCATTTGGCTTATAGTTTACACTGTTCTTATCTAAGTTAGCAATGTAATATGCTCTTACATAAACTGTATTTAGTGCTTGTAATACACAAGTCTGTGCGTTTACATTCTTCTCTAGATTTAACCAAGCTCTGTATTTAGCTGCTAAGTTAATAGCTTCTACTAAATAAGTATAGCAATCTTCAATTTCAAGCTTTAAAGCTTTACCATCTTTTAAGAATTTCTTTCCGATAGTATACCAGTATCTCAAAACAACTGCTGCTAAGTATTCACTTTGCTTTAGTTTTGCACCAGCATCTAAAGCTTCCACGTATCCATTCATAAGTTGATCTGGTGACATTGCTTGATAATCACCTAATCTACTTGCATAATATTCGCAATCCTTTTTAATATCTTTAATCATTTTGTTTTTGTCCTCCTAAACTTTTTATGGCAAAAAGACTAAGTTTTTAGTCTCTTCACTTTTATTATATCACGTTTTTTTATATTTGTAAACTACTTTGTTCCTTTTGGTGTCTTAAACTTATACAAAACTTCGTTTACTGGCAACTTTGATCTTAGCTTTGTTTCTACTATCTTGTTAATATCCAAGTCATTCTTCACTACATTTCTCAAAGTTGTTCCGCTTAACGTAATAACTTTATCAAACTTTCCGTCTGAAGTTACTCTTGCAAGTTGGTATCTATAAGCATTGTGTGCTGTTCCACCGCCATAGTTTCCAGCTAAGTAGAAGTTCACTACTCTCCAACCACCTCTAAATTCCATTCCAACATATTTACTGTCTCTCATTTCTTAGTTCTCCTTTATCCAAGCATAATCGTCATCTTCTTCTAATTGTAAACTTGTATCACCAATGAATCTATTTACAACTCTTCTAAAAGCTTCCATTAAACTGTTATACTTTTTAATTCCAGCAATATAGATTTTGTTGCTTCCATTGTTGTTAATTTCAATTTCATCTATCTTTAGGTCTTTTAATTCATTATAGTAGTCATCGTTAAAAGTTACTACTACATCTGAAGTTGTTTCTGCAACTATATCACACTTAGAGTATCCATTCATGATTTCTCTTAAGTCATCGCATAACTTATCAAAGGCACATACAACATCTACATATTCTCTTAATGCGTATCTATTATTCTTTACACCGCCTTCATAAGCTTTGCACCATTCTTTATAATCTTCATAAGTATCGTTGCAATCAATAAAGTCTGGTAGCATAGTTCCATTATCACCTTGTCTTGTAATAGGGTCTCTATGATAAAGCACTAAGTATCCACCACTTGATCCATTAAAGCCAACTTCATATTTGTGTTCTCTTTCCCACTCTTCAATAGCATAGTTAATCTCAAAGTATTCGTCTTGTCTTGCTTTGTCTAAAGCTTTCCACTCGTCACCTTCAAGTCCTAAGTTGTATACTTTAACATTATTAGCAATGCTGCTAAGTCTGTTCCAGCTGTTCATTGTCCAGTAAGTAAAGTGGTTCTTCAAAAACTCAAACATCTCACGGTCGTTATTTCTATTAACTTTTGTTACAAACATAATTACACCTCCATACGCTTGTACATATATTATACCACAAAAAAGCGCAAAAGTAAATACTCTTGCGCAAAGTTTTCGTAAAATTTAATTTATTTTGTAATAATCATCATAAGCTTGCTTCATAAGTTCTCGTGCTTTATACTTATCACAATTAAATGCTTTCATTATGGTATCATAAAGCTTTTGTTCTATATTTAGCTCTTCATCACGTCTTGTGTTAGCCTTAGCATACATAGCGTCATAAGCTTTTACTACAGTTTCTAGATCAGCTTGTTGCCAGTCTGTAGGCGTATGCATACTTACGCTAAAGTCTTTATATAAGTATCCTTGATAGCTTCTGTAGCTTGATGGTCTCTTAGGGTCCTTACACTTCTTCCACTCAACATAAATCATTGTCTCGCATTTCTTTTCGCGGCCTTTATAGTTTTCAGCTTCCTTAAGTCCAATATCTACATAAGCACCATTGCCTCTGTGATAAATAATGCTTAGTCTATCTGCGACATCTGCATAGCCTTGACCTCTGATATAATTAGCTACTGTATTTCTAACTTCAGAAGCTGCGGCATAACTATTGCATTCTTGGTCTTTAAGTGTTAATAATAAAAATGCTTTAATATCTTTAGAAGTTATCATTAATTAGTCCTCCTTCTTTTGTCTGTGTCTTACAATGCTTACACGTCCGTGTCTAATATCATCGTTAAGTTTTAGTAAAGCCTTAAACTCTTCAAATGTTCCTCTGAAGTCTTTTGATTCCCAGTCTGTGCAACAACTTGATCCGTCATTTGTTCCTACTGTAACCATTAATTGGCCCTCATTATTATATCTCATCTTAGTAATAACACTTCCGTCATAGCTTTGACAACTTGAATGAAAACCACTTGACTTTGATCCGCCGCGTGTAGCTTCAGATCTATTTCCACAAACCATACCATAAAATGCTGACATATTAATTAACCTCCATTGTCTTCATCTTTGTAATTATATTATATCACACTTTGCGCCAAAAGTAAACCCTTTAACGCAAAGTTTATGCAAAGTTTTAATCTTCGTATCTATCTTCGTCCTCTTGATAGAAACAAAGACCGCTATTCTTTTTATTATAAGTATTAGTCATTTCTACAAATTGACCTAAGAAAAATTCTGCATCTGCTTCGAAGTCTTTGTCACTTTGATTAGGTTGCACACTAACTGCTGTTGACCAAACATCTCCACCCTTACTTGCTGTATACCAAGGCGCATTCATATATTCTAAGTCTGCACAATCGTAATCATTTCTTACTTTGATTTCTTGATCAATACACCAGTCTCTATCTGTTCTGCTGTGAATTACAGTATCATCATTTTCATCCCAACCACCTGAGAAACCAACTGCTACACATAAATCACTACTTAAATTGAAGTGGCAGCATCCTTGATCTTCGTTAACTAACCACTCTACAGATTCCTTAAGAAACTTCGCTAATTTCTTAATGTTCTCTTTTGTTACTACTTGCTTCTTATTCATAAGACATTATCCTCCTCGTCTCTTAACACCTATTATTATACCACAAAGAAAGGGGCTTGTAAACCCCTTTATTGTAAAATCTATGCAAAGTTAATCACTTACCCTTGTATATTTATATGCTTCACGAATATTTGCCTCAAAGTATTTGCCTAATGAATGACTTGCCATTAACTCAGCGTATACTTCTGCTGGCACATTATTGTAAACATATCTGCTACCATTTGTAAACTCTACTGCTAACAACTTTAAGTTGGCATCATAGCCAATCTTTGCTAAAGTCGAAGACTCAACTGCTCTCATTTCCATATTACAAAATCCTCCTATAATCTTGTTTTACTTTTTCATAGTATTCGTGATTGTATCTTCCACTATTTAATACTTCACCAATTGCTCTGTAATTTGCTGAGAAACTATTGCCATTAACACCAAGCACTGAATAAGCACCACCTTTGTATTCAACAATAATAAACTCTTCTCTCCAACCTTCTGGTTCTTTTTCGTAAAGTTCAAATCTAACTTCTTGAACATTGTGTTGGCATCTAACAATTACTTCGCTAAGATCGCTAATTTCCTTTTGTTTGCCTTCATAAAAAATCTTTGTTGTTTCTATCATAATCATTTACCTCACTATAATAATTATATCACCTTTCAAAGAAAATGTTAATAGGTTTCTGTAAAGTTTTTGTAAAGTTAATCTTCAGTTCCAATTGCTTGCTCCAAGATTAACTCTTCAGTTTCTTTCTTATTTGCTTGAATATCTTTTAATTTAATTTGCTTGCTATCTAGTAAATGCTTTACTACTGCTACTAATAAAGATACATCCATGGGTCCATTTATCTTTAAGTATAAGTTGTAGATGTAATCACATAGCATATCAAAATCAGCTTCACTTAAAGAGCCTTGTAATACGTGTGTCTTAGTTTGTAAATTAGCTCTCCAGTATTGTCTCATCTCTTGTGCTACTACAAGTTTATATAATTCCCTATCTTCATAGCCATGTTTCCAAGCATCAAATTGTAATAATGTATTTAAGTATCCCATATTTCACCTCTCTATAAATAATTATATCATTATTTTCAATATTTGTAAACCCCTTTTTGTAAAAATACTGCAAAATGAGATTATCGAGATTTCGACAATTTCGTGCACGTTACGTATGCGTATAAGTAAAATGCTCAACTTTCACTAAAAATAGTCCCAGTTGGCTTATAACGAGCCCAAAATAGCATTAAAAAGAAAACGAGAGCGCCCGCTTTCGCTAAAACGCCCCCGCCTTTCACTCTTTTTAGTTATTTGCTGCTTGTCTTGCTTCCTGCATTGCTAAAATCCTGCCTGGGATCACAAATCTTTGGTCACATAGGTCGCAGCATCTGTCTGTTTCCTTAAAAGTAGGTCTAACTACTACTAATTCTCCTTGGTCATTGTAGTCTCTCCATGCTGCACCATCTGGATTGTTGCCCCATCCGGCTTCTAAAGCTCCACATATACAACAAGTAAATACTTTATCTTCCATATTTTAACCCTCCACTTTAATTACATAATATTCCGCTCTTTCCATAGCCCCACCTAAATCAAACTCATTAGTTAGAATTAGTGTCGCTATGTTTGGTTCTAAATCTGCGTCAGACAAAGTGCTTCTATACCAAGCATCAGAAACATACTCATCAATATATTCCTCGCGGTTATCGTCATCTGCATCCATGCTATCAGCATAATCATTTGCTAGACAATCTAAATCTTCTTCTGCTATTGTTCTGACCTCGCTAAAGTCATCTGCTAGACCAATAACACTAAGTGCTGATCCTACTTCATCATAGTCGTCTTGTGCATTGTTATCTGTATAATTAGCTAATACAAAATATTTTGACATATAAAAGCTTCCTCCTAATTTTTTTCTACATATATTATATCGCTTTTATTTGCTTTTGTAAATAAGTTTATGTAAAGTTTATGCAAAATCTATAATATCTTCTTCTGCCACATCTGGCAATTCCATAGAATCACCACCATAAAAAATACCACTTTCTGATTCCTCATCTGGATAGTATCCTATAATTTCAATAGTCATAGTCAAACGCATACCACGATAGTCATATTCAACTCTATCACCTAAATTATATTTATTCATCTTTAATCTCCTTTGCATGTGCTTCAAATAGCTTAATTACCTCATTAACTGTAGCTTCTCCTTCTGGTTGTTCAAGCACCATCTTTAGTAAGCTGCTTAAAAATGCACCAGTAAAAGTATATCCCTTGTCATCTTTAACAATATATCCATCCTTATGCATAATGTTTGCTGCTATTGCATCTGCTTTAATTGCTACTGTATCTAATTCTTTCTTCATCTTCTTAATCTCCTTTATTAACCTTGTCCTGTAATTATTCTGATAGTTGCTCTATCACTATTTCCTTTAATGTCATATACATCAATGCAGCTTAACTTCTTGCCATTAATGAATACTTCATCTGTTTCCCATTCGCTCATATTGCCGTCAAAGCCAACGTCTTCTACTACGCGATCATATTTTAAGTGCACGTCTTTATATTCGGTCTTATTTTCAACTATTAAACTATCATGTAAATCATAACACTCTAAAATAGTTAGCTTCTTTTGCTTATCATCAATAAGCGTCTTTCTTGACTTCTCAATACGCTTCCAACCGGCTTTCTTAAGATCAATTGTTTTTACTTCCATAATGTTTCCTCCATATATTTTCTAACAATTATATTATAACACAAAAAAAGAGGTTCGTAAACCCCTTTTTTAGTTTTTTATGCAAAGTTTTTGTAAAGTTAAATCTTACGCATTTCTGTATCGATCTTAACTTCGCCTAATGCTGCATATGCTGCTTCTTGGTTATTGCCGTCTAAGTCAATAACTTCTGCCTTAACGTTTAATTGGTTTGTTAGGTTAGTATAAACATCTGCTACTAAACCATCTTTAACTACTACTATTACTTTGAACGCTTCCATATTTTTAATCTCCTTTATACTTTACATTTGATCATAAACTTGATCAGGATTTGCTAACACATCATCTACGTCATTAGCATCAAACTTTAATGCTATAATTTCATCTCTTGTTAAACCAAAATCAAAAAGATAACAAATAGTATTTCTTGGTCCATATAACTCACATCTGTCATCTAATAATTGATTAAGTAAACTTTCACGATTTTTTGCTTCAACTTCTTCTTGTGTAATATTTGCTATATTATCCATGCTTTATTCCTCCGTACTAATTACTAATATTATTATATCACAATCTTTATTATTTGTAAACTACTTTTTGTAAAGTTTTCGTAAACTATCTTACCTCGCTTTCCCAAATAACTTCTTCACATTCGCTGTATTCAGGATTACTTACATTAACCTTTTCTACTCTAATATTAAAATAATCACCATCTTCTAGTTTGCCAAAAATTTGATCATAATAATTATCAACTACATCTTGTAAAGTTTCAAAGCACTTAGCAAATTGTATTGCTTGATCTACTCTTGAAAATTGTGCCATTTGCACTTCAGTGTCAATACACATGTCTTCCTTGTCATATCCTAATGCCCAAACCATATAAGTATATTCCTTTTCCATAACTTAGTCCTCCTCTAGCATATCTATTGCATTATCTATATATCCCATTGCTTCACCAATGTTCCAGATAAATGTATCATCACTACCATCATCAGTATTTTGTGCATAATCAGTTTCTTGAATTTCATCAAGTGCTTCATATAGTTCTACTAACTTATCTTTAATTTCAGGCTTAGTCATTGAAATTGTCCCTCCTTCCTAATAAGTAATCTAGTGCTTGTGGTCTTTCTGTCATATCTGGCTCATAGTCAAAAATAACACTCTTGCCAGTTATCCACTCTTCTTCTTCCATATTAACTTTAACTACACCATCTTCTATAGTTAATCCCCAAATATAATCACCTTCTTGAAGTTCAAATACTTCTTCTGCTCTTTTATTTAGTTCGTCTAAATCCAATGTTGTTCTAATAATCATATTAGTCATTTATTAGTCCTCCAAATTTACACAATGATAGTCATAATCGTAATCACCGACGTCTTTGTCCCAATAAGAATTGCAGATTTCAAAACAGCCATCTTCTTTATAGGTATTTATATTTACTATATCAAAACTACCAAACTTACTTGGGATTTCTCCAAATGCTTCTTCTAATTCATCTTTTGTCTTAAACTGATCTAGATAATCCCAGCAATCGTTAATATGCTTAAATTCCATAATCCCTCCCTAAATATTGTGTTCCCAAACTTTGCCTTTGTAAATGGTAGTTAAACCATCAGCATCTTCTAATTCAATAGAGTATTCAGTATCAGTTAATTCTTCGTCTACAATTTCGCCATAGCCCTTTAGTTGTGACTTAACTGTTTTGAAATCTCTTTTTAATTGTTCTTTTGCTTTTTCAGTATCTATAAACATTCTTTGTGAATCTAATGATAGATTTGTAAATGATCCACCAACTGGTGAATATTGTTGTCCTGAACTATAAGTTGTATAAACTGCTATTAACATATAATTACCTCCATTCCTATACTTATATTATATCACTTGCAATACAAATTGTAAACTACTTTTTGTAAAGTTATTGTAAAGTATACTCATTTAATTATGTTGTTTGTAGTAATAGTTAAGTGCTTCTTTAACTCTTGCTTCATCTTTAGCATTCTTGAAAACCCATTCTTCTTCATTCTCAACCATATCTACTCCAATCATATCTGCAATTTCTTGTAAGTCGTGTTGATAGTCATCAAAGTCACAAAAAAAGTGTCCTGA
>Ga0265301_10001755_pt1 | contig 27118 bp, 29 predicted proteins | sample AusTroGonzalo_MG_2_FD_193488 | JGI IMG/M metagenome (GOLD analysis project Ga0265301, IMG submission 193488) | Bovine rumen microbial communities from tropical cattle in Woodstock, Queensland, Australia - Gonzalo_04 | ecosystem: Host-associated > Mammals > Digestive system > Stomach > Rumen ... | reverse complement strand
CGTTCTGCGGATCAGCGGCGACAGCGGCATCAAACTTTCTGATGGATGTACGCATTCCGCTCTTCACAATACGGTTGCGAAGATTCTTCTTCTCGCTGACCTTAACGCGCTTCTTTGCGGACTGGATATTCGGCAACTCGGTTCACCTCCCCTTAGGATCCTTAAAAAACCATCGCAAGAGATAATATCACGTTGAAAATGAAAAAGCAAGAGATTCTTTAAAATTTTGTTCTGAAAGTGCTTCCATATCTCAGCTTTTTCGTTTATAATAATTTTGTTGGTATACAGGAGGATATTTCGTTGACAAAACAGGTCATGATGATTACGGGTATTGATGCTGAGCTTGCCTCCAACAAGCAGGTTCAGGCGGCATTATCCCTTCTGGAATCCGAACCTCTTCACGATCCGCGTTCATCCGGCTGGATCAGTAAGCTTTCCGTCACTCTGAAACCGGGCCGCTTTGCGCATTCCCTTTCCGTTGCCTGGATGTCGCGCCGTCTGGCACGTATTCACGGAATCGATCACCTGAAGGCCGAGCAGGCCGGTCTCCTGCATGATTGTGCCAAATCTCTTCCCCTGGAAGAGATGCAGCATATCGCTGTGGAGCATTCTCTCACTGACGATCAGGAGATGCTTTCCTCCGGCGCACTGCTCCATTCCGTAGTCGGTTCCTGGGTTGCCCGTGAAGAGTATAGGATGACGGATCCGGACGTTCTTCAGGCAATCTCGTACCATAATACCGGTTTCCCAGGGATGACGCGGCTCGATATGTGTGTCTGCTTGTCGGATTCCATTGAGCCGCTCCGTGAATCCTATCCTCATCTGGAGGAAGTCCGCGCACTGGCGGAAATCTCCCTCGAGCGTGCACTTTTGCTCTCTTTGGAAGGCACTGCGGATTATGTCACATCCCGTGGCAAATATCTTCACCCCCGAACACAGAACACCATCACCTGGCTGAAGACACTGATCTGATTCCGTGTCATCCCGAACCCCTATGATGTCATCCCAAGGTTCGAAGCGCCCGGAAAACGAGCCAGTGTGCTCGTTTTCAGCGAACGATGTCGCGTGCGGTGCGTGAGCTGCATATATTGAGCTGCCGCCAGTGGCGGATGAAGCCTATTGTGTGTTGAGTCACAGGCCGCTGTGCGCGTGCGATTCCTTGCGGAAACCAGTGCACGAAGTGAGTCGAGGGATCTCCTTTCGCTCACATAATAATTAAGGAGGAACCCAAATGCAGGATCAGGAAATCTCTCTTCGTCTGGCTCAGCTGCTCTACGACCGGAAAGCCCGGGACATTGTTGTGCTGAACGTTTCCCATCTCACAGTTCTTTGTGATTATATGATTATTGCCTCCGGCCGCAATCCCAATCAGGTTTCATCCCTGGCCGATGCTGTGGATGAAATGATGGCGGAAGAAGCCCAGATTCTTCGCCGCAGTGAAGGCCGCCGGGAAGGGCGCTGGATCGTTCTGGATTACGGTCATCTGATCGTTCACCTCTTCCATAGGGATGAGCGTGCCTTCTACGGTCTCGACCGTCTCTGGAATGACGGAACCAATGCCCTTGACCTGCCGTTCGATCAGACTGTTGCCGACTGACGGGACTCCGGCTGATGGAATAACTACATTAAACATGTTGGTTGCCATGTCAAGTATGGCAACCGTTTCATTTTTTTCTTTAGCTTTCGATTATATTCTGTTTCGTATTTCAAGGATTTTATCGAGAATCTTCTCCGCCAGTTGTCTTTTGGTCTGCAGCGGCTGCTCCACGATCCCGTCTGCCGTGATCAGCGCGGCAATATTCGTATCGACATTGAATCCGGCACCGGGTTTTGTTACATCGTTTGCCACGATCATATCCAAATTCTTCTTTTTCAGCTTGCTCTGCGCGTTTTTCTCCACGTTGTCTGTCTCTGCGGCAAAGCCGACCAGTATCTGGCCGGGTTTCTTTTTTTCGCCGATAGCTTTGGCAACATCCGGATTTTCCGTCAATTCAAGCATCAGGTTCCCGCCGTTGACTTTCTTGATTTTTTTATCCTTTTGTTCTGCCGGCCGGTAATCAGATACGGCGGCAGCCTGGATGATTATATCCTGCCCGGGTGCTTCCTTCATCATCGCGTCATATAGATCCTGAGCCGATTCAACTGGAATCATGCGGATCCCTGCCGGGATCTCCGCCGTGACGCTTCCGCGGATCACTGTAACTTCCGCACCCCTGTCCCGGGCTGCCTCCGCGATCGCAAAACCCATCTTCCCGCTGGAATCATTCGTAATAAAACGTACCGGGTCCAGCCGTTCTCGTGTGGCTCCGGCAGTAACCAACATCTTTTTTCCGGCAAAGTCCTGCTTCCGTCTCAGGATCCTGCAGATCTCCTCTACAATCGCTTCCGGTTCGCTCATCCGTCCGGCTCCTTCATCGCCGCAGGCCAGAATTCCGCTCTCCGGACCGATCATGAGAACGCCTCGTTCCTTCAGCGTCTTCACGTTCTGTTCCGTCGCTTCTGCTGTCCACATGCCGGTATTCATTGCCGGAGCAGTCAGGATCGGTGCCTTTGTCGCCAGCACGGTCGTGGAGAGCATATCATCCGCAATGCCGTTTGCCATCTTGGCAAGGATGTTCGCGGTCGCCGGCGCAATCACGAAAACCTCAGCCAGCTTAGCCAAGGCAACATGTTCCACATTCCAGTATTCAGGCGCGGCGAAGGTGTCAGTTACCACCTGGTTTGCGGACAGTGTTTGAAACGTCAGCGGTGATACAAATTCTGTAGCATTTTTTGTCATGATTACATGAACATTGGCCCCGAGATGACGCAAACGGGAGACAATCTCGGCGCTTTTATACGCCGCGATGCCTCCCGTCACTCCCAGCACTATTTCTCTGCCGGTCAGATCCATATCAGTTCTGCTCCTCCTGCTCAACAGGCTTGTCGTAAGTCAGCAGGCCGCGGTTAATCTCTTCCACCGCAGTCTTCAGCGGCTTCATGCCGTCCGCATCAATCATCGGCAAGGCGCCGTTTACGATCTCACGGCCGCGTTTACTCGCTTCCACAACCAGTGTATAACGGCTCTCGGCATGGTTCAGCAGTTCCAGTACGCTCGGATCAACAATGGACATTTCTTTTCCTCCTCAGGTGATTTCTGTTACTCTTCTACTTCAGGAAAAAAACGAACGGAGTTCTGTTTTTCCGCCCGGACGACAGCCATCAGCTGCTCAAAGGCAAGTTCCAGATCATCGTTTACAATGAGATAGCGATACTTGTTCATCTGCTGAATCTCACCTTTGGCATTGTTCAGCCGCCGTTGGATCTCATCCTCGTTCTCAGTGTTGCGGGTATGCAGCCTGACTTTCAGATCGTGGTAACTCGGCGGAAGAATGAACACGCTCACGCAGTCCTTTTCTTTGCTCATCACGGTTCTTGCACCTTGCGGATCAATATCCAGCAGCACATTCTGACCGCGCTCCATCCGTTCGTAAACCTCGCTCTTCAGCGTGCCGTACCTGTGTCCGTGGACGCTTGCATGCTCGATGAACGCGTCCTCGGCAAGCAGTTTATCATATTCCTCGTCAGAAATAAAGTGGTAATGAACATCTTCGATCTCATTTTCCCTGCGTCCCCGTGTTGTTACACTCACGGAAAAACAGAATGTGGGATCCTTGTCCAGCAGTCTGGAAACCAGTGTTCCCTTTCCGGCGCCGGAGGGGCCGGAAATCACCAGCAGCATTCCCTTTCTCTTTTCCTTCATGTGTCTTCCTCCGTCCCTCTTCGCTCGTCTATCCGGGCCGCTACAGTTTCCGGCAGCAGCGGTGAAAGAATAACATGTTCCGAGTCGGTCACGATCACCGCGCGGGTCTTATGGCCGCAGGTTGCGTCAATGACTCTCCCCGAATCCCTCGCATCCTGAACCATACGCCGGATCGGCGCGGCTTCCGGGGATACAATCGCAATCAGGCGTTCCGCTGCCATCATGTTTCCGTAACCGATGTTCACCAGCTTCATCTTCCGTCACTCCACATTCTGGATCTGTTCGCGCAGTTTTTCAATCTCACTCTTCAGGTCAACCACATGTTGGGCAATCGTTGCGTCAGATGCTTTGGATCCGATCGTGTTTGCCTCCCGGTTCATCTCCTGAATCAGGAAATCCATCTTTTTTCCGATTTCGCCGGTTGCATCCAGATACTGGTTCATCTGTCTGATGTGGCTTTCCAGCCGGGACAGTTCCTCGTCGATCGCGCAGCGATCCGCAATAATCGCGACTTCCTGCGCCAGCCGTTGAGGTTCGACGCCGTCAGTAACCAGCTGTTTCAGCCGTCCTTCCAGCTTTTCCCGGTATTCGCTTACCACCAGCGGTGCCCGCTCGCAAATCTTCTCCCGCAGTGCCGCTGCGGCATCCAGGTGTGTTTTCAGGTCTTCTTTCAGGTGCATGCCTTCCCTGTCGCGCATCTGCGTTACCTGCACCGCCGCTGCTTCCGCTGCTTCTTTGCATGCGGTGCTCACTGCGTCTTCATCCATTTCCGCTTCTGTCAGCGTAACCACGCCTTCCATTCGCATCAGTCGGCTGGCTGTCAGGTCGTTCGGGACGTCAGCCTTCGCGGAGATCTGTTCCGCTGCCTGGCTGTACAAAACAGCCAGTTCCGGATCGCATTCCACCTGGGAAGCGGAGCCTGCCGGCCTTGTAACCGTCAGAAACACATCTACATGTCCGCGTTTAATCTGTTTACCGACTTCTTCCCTGACCGTCTGCTCCAGAAACGCGAGATTTCTGGGAAGCCGCAGACTCAGATCCAGAAACCGGTGGTTCACCGTTTTCAGGTCAACGGTCACTTCCCATCCGTTCTTCTGGATCTTCCCGCTTCCATACCCGGTCATGCTTCGCAATTTTCACTCATCCTCCCGAAGGGTTTTCAAAGGGCAATCAGGAAGCCCTTTGGTCGCGCCTGCACGCGCGAAATCCAATATGTAATAAATTATTATATCATTCATTGCCTCACATGACAATTCCCTTCATTTTCCATTCCATGCTCCACCGGGTCAGCGGAACCGGACTTCCTGCCACAATACAGCCGAACCCTGACACGCCGATCGACTCCGCCGGAGTAGAAGTACACATCGCGCATGCCTCCATCGGATCAATTCCGAACAGATGGATCAGGTTTTCCAGCGTCTTCGGCATCGTCAGCACCGATCCGGCCAATGTGCCATCTTCGAGCCTTGCGGCTCCGTTCTTAACAATGACGCGCTGTCCGCCGAGAGTATAATCACCTTCCGGCATGCCGGCAGCTTCCATGGCGTCGGTAATCGCGACCGCTTTCCCCGCGCCTTTGCACCGGGCAATCAGCCGTACAATATCGTGATGGAGATGGATCCCGTCGCAAATCATCTCGCAGTAGACTTTGTCTTCCGTCAGTGCAGCGCCCGGAATACCGGGTTCCCGATGCTTAAGCGGAGTCTGCGCGTTGAAGGTATGGGTCACATGATCCGCGCCCCATTTTACTGCCTGATGAAATGTCTCCGCATCCGCGCTTGTGTGTCCGATGGAAACATGTATGCCGTGTGATGCTGCTTTCCGGATAAAGGCTTCGCTTCCATTTCTTTCCGGCGCCATCGTAATCAGCCGGACTGTATCCGCCCTCCCGCCTGTCATCCGTTCGAAAGCATCCCAGTCCGGATTCTGAAAGAATTCCTTCCGCTGTGCGCCTGCCCGCTCTTCCTGCAGAAATGGTGCTTCCATATGTACGCCGAGCACGGCGGCCCCTTCCGTTTCCGGATCATTCATCACTGCCCGGATCCCGATCACCGCCTTCAGGGTATCTTTCTCATCCGCACTCATGGTCGTCGGGCAGAATCCGGCAACGCCGTACCGAAACAGTTCTCTGCTCATATGCCGTACGGCATCTTCACCTTCCATTGTGTCCCTGCCTTTGAACGCGTGGATATGAACATCCACGAAACCGGGCAGCAGATAATCCCCTTCCAGGTCGATGATCTTTTCCCCGCCAACTGCCTGCAGGTCATAGCCGGTCTCTGCAACAATTCCCCCGGATAGGCGGACTTCCATTCCTTCCTGAAACTGTTCCCCGTCAAACACATTTCCGTTTTTCAGCAGCATTATTCCAACCCCCTCAATTCTACCGCCGGAATATCAGGCCGTAACATTTCTGCCCATTTCCTCATCTGTTCATCCGTCGGAGCATGCAGTCCTTCAAAGGGAACCGTATCACGGTCCGTAAACTTCTGCAGGTAATAGTGCCTGGCTCCCTTGATCCATTGCCCGATCTGCTCGAAGCTCCGGTCGTCATGCAGTTCCGCCACCACAGTCGTGCGGAACTCATAATCCGTTTCGCCGTTCATCAGCAGGGAAACACTCTCCCGTACCGGTGCCAGATCCATCTCTGGCAGTCCGGCTGTCTCTGCGTAACGTTCCGGGCTGTTTTTGATGTCCATCGCCACGTACTGGACCAGCCCTTCTTTCATCATCCGCTCCAGCCGTTCCGGATGCATTCCGTTCGTATCCAGTTTTACCGGATACCCCAGATCCCGGATTTTTGCCGTCAGCTCCGGCAGATCCTTTTGCAGCAGGGGCTCCCCGCCTGTAAAAGCAACACCGTCCAGCAAGCCTTGCCGCTTTTTCAGGAACGCGAGCAGTTCTTCATCGTCCATTATGGCCGGTGCAGTTCCATCCAGCAGTTCTGCGTTATGGCAGAAGGGGCAGCGCATATCGCAGCCACCAAAAAAAACGGTGCAGGCCACCCGTCCCGGAAAATCCAGCAGCGTCATCTTTTGCAATCCGTGGATCTTCATATTCTTTTCATGCTCCTACATATCTTCCCCTGAAGGGGGCTTGGAGGCAGATCGGAATCCCCCCAGTTTATTCCCACTTTTCCCATTCTTCAGGCTTATACCCCTGCGTCAGCTTATTTCCGTTGCGGACAATCGGCAGCTTCAGCAGCCATGGATTCTCCTGAATCGCCGGAATCAGCAGCTCCGCTTTGTCATAGTAACAGGCGGGATGCTCCTTTACTTTCTTGTCTTCCCGGTCAATCAGATTTTCCATTCCGATGGCCGAAAGCATCAGCCGGATCTCCCGTTCCCCGAGCTTATGCTTTTTCAGGTCCAGCGCCTGGAACGGAATCCGCCGTTCCTTGAACCAGCGTTCAGCCTTCTGCGCGTCAAAGTTTTTCTTGCCGCAGTAGATCTGGATGTTCATCGTCCCTTGTATCCTCCTCAGCTGCGAATATCCTTTCCTTCCAGGGTAATAACCTTCCAGTTGTTCTTGTCCCGCAACCGCGAGGCGATCCGCTCCGTATACCGGCCCTGCAGTTCCGGCATTGTCAGGTTGGTCGAAATAACCGTGGAAAGGCCTCTGTTCTGCCGTTCATTCAGCAGATTGAACAGCTGTTCCACCGTCACATTCTGCATCAGCGGTTCGCTTCCCAGATCGTCAATCATCAGCACTTCGATTTCCGAAATCTCCCCGGCATTCTCTTCATTGGAGAAATAGGCTTTCCGGACAATTTCCAGCAGCTTGTATGCGCTGATAATCAGCACATTCACATCCCGCTCGATCAAACGTTCCGCAACCGCCCGCAGCAAAAATGTTTTCCCGAGTCCGGATTTTCCGGTCAGGAGCATATTCCGGTTCGGTACTTCCGGATAATGATCTGCCCATTCTTTGCAGTCGTCCCGGGCGATATCCATCATTTCTCGTTGTGAATAACTTCTTCCCGGAAGCTGTTCCTCCGGAAAAAGTAACAGATCAAAGGTCTCGAAACTTTCCCGTTTTTCGCCGTTCAATCCTATGGATGACCGCAGTTTTTTCTGGTAGGCTTTCTTCAGGCATTCGCATGGTTCTTTGATCAGTTCGCCCGTTTTGCCCGTATCCTTGCAGAGCGGACAGCGGTAGATCGGTGCGAGATAATCCGCCGGAAAACCGGCGGTTGTCAATTTGTTGCGGATCTCCGCAGACAACCGTTCCATCTTCTCCGGCAGGTTTTCCATCTCCGTTTTTCCGTTCAGAATCGCTCGCAGCGTTCCGAACACAAGATCCTCCCGTTCCCGCACCAGGATAAAAATCTCAGGATATTCCGTGCGGATCTTTTCCTTCCGTTCGTTCTCAGTCCGCTCGTTTTCCGTGCGGATCTGATCATATTCAATTTCCACCTCCCGCAGCAGGTCTTCACGCATTGGGCTTTCCTCCGTTCTTCCTGCGCAGTTTTTCTTCAATTTCTCTGCTCTGTTCTTCCATCATCTGTTCCTGTACACCGGTATAATCACGTTGATTATATTGCTGGGCAATCACAGTTTTTACCGGCTTGCCGGATACGTTCCCCTCTGTCCGGTGCTGTTTGCGTTCTTTTTCCGCTTCTTCCGGTGTTGTGATTCCTTTTTTCCTGTAGTCTGCCAGAATCTTATCCAGATACGTCATAGGAGATTTTGCGTCGCTGGCATACTGAGCAGTGCTTAAAATCATCTCCCGGCTGAATCCCATCTCTTTCGCCCATTTGGTAATAAATTCCCGATCTGTTTTGCTGATGCGGGAAGCATCCGTACCCCAGGCAGACCGCAGTTCTCGAATCAGTTCTGTCTGACTGTGGAAGGCCTGCACATAAGCGTTCACCTGTTCACCGGTCTCGAGCCCCTTCGTTTTCCAGCTTTCCAGCAGTTTCAGCACATCCTCGGATCCTTTTCCGCCGTGACCGCATTCCCGGGCTGCAGTCAGAATCACATCTTGGGGATACAGTGCCTTCATCCGATCATAAAGTTCCAGGTTCTGCGGGGTAACTTCCCCGTGTCCCAATTCTTTCAGCACTTCTCGCAATGCGTCTGACCGTTTGCGTGAACTGATAACCTGTTCCTTGTTCAGTTCACCTTCTGCTCCGTTTTCACGGTGCATACCTTTGAGGATTCCGTCAAGGTATCCCATGCTCGGGTCACCTTTTGCAGTCAGCTTGACCGCTTCTTCAATCGCATCCGGTGTGAAATGCCATTCCTTTGTCCATTTGAGGTACATTTTTATCTGGTCTTCGGAAGGCAGATTCCGTTTGCCGAGTCTCTTCAGGATACCCCGGACGGCCTGATAGGTCTGTCCGTCCCTCGAAAAAAACTCCTCTGCTGCGTCCACCGTACGGATGTCTTCTTCCGCCATCCGAACGGCAACTTTCTCCGCGTCGGTGATTTTGAAGTTCCGCCCCTTGACCTCCGCCATGTGGTTCAGCAGCATCACAATCACTTCGGTCGGAAGCTTCATATCCTCCCGCCACTCAAAGCATTTGCTCAGTTCGCTGCCGTGCAGCCTGCGCACCTTGTCAAACGCAGCATAAACAGCGTCGCTGAATGCTTCATATTCCGGATCTCTGGCTTCTCCGCCGGAAAGATCCTTTTGTTTGATGTTGATATACTGCCATTTCGGCGGTTTATCGCTCACGCGCCGGACCAGTCCCCGCCGTTCCCAGTAGCGGAATGCGGCGGCGACGTCGTCTTCCGTCATGTTCAGTTCCCGGCTCATCCGGCCGAGGTTCATGTCATCTTCGGGATGATAGCAGCGCATCAATCCGTAAAGGTAGACCTTTATATAGTCTCCCTTGGCGTCCGGCAGGTATTCCAGGATAAACTGGTTTTCCACCGGGGTAATATCGAACATGGCATACCGCTCATCAAACCCGAACATATTTCCTCTCTTTCCGGTCCGGTCAGGCAGGATGATCCTCCATGATTGCCGCCGCGGCCTTCTTCCCGGCACCCATGGCCAGGATAACGGTTGCAGCGCCGGTCACGGCATCGCCGCCGGCATAAACGTTCTTCTTGCCCGTCCGTCCGTTATCGTCTGTCTGTATTCCGCCCCACTTTTCCGTGGGCAGATCTGGTGTGGTTTTCTTGATCAACGGGTTCGGGCTGTTTCCGATCGCGACAATCACCGTCTCCATCGGCAGTTCGTATTCGCTGCCCTCGATCGGCACCGGCCGTCTTCTCCCGCGTTCATCCGGTTCGCCCAGCTTCATCTCAATGCAGCGGATCGACTTTACAAAGCCGTTCTCATCCCCCTCGATAGCGGTCGGAGCCGTCAGCATATGGAAGTGGATACCCTCTTCTTTCGCGTGGTGGACTTCCTCTGCCCTGGCCGGCATTTCCGCCTCGCTCCGGCGGTACAGGATGGTTACTTCGGCGCCAAGCCGCTTGGCGCAGCGGGCCGCGTCCATCGCCACATTGCCGCCGCCGATAACGGCAACATGAGCGCCGATCTTGACCGGCGTATCGTGTTCCGGGAAAGTATAAGCTTTCATCAGGTTCAGCCGGGTCAGAAACTCGTTGGCGGAGTAAACGCCGCAGAGGCTTTCTCCGGGAATCTTCTGGAAGTTCGGAAGTCCGGCACCGCTGCCGATGAATACCGCGTCGTTGCCTTCCTCCAGCAGTTCGTCCACCGTAAAAGCTTTACCGGCCACTGCGTTTGTGACAATCTTCACGCCCAGTTCCTTTAGGTTGCTGATTTCTCTTTCCACCAGCGCCTTGGGAAGCCGGAATTCCGGAATACCATACATCAGAACGCCGCCGGCTGTATGCAGTGCTTCATATACCGTCACATCCCAGCCGGCCTTGGCCAGAACGCCCGCACAGGTCAGTCCTGCCGGGCCGCTGCCGATAACCGCCGCTTTCTTTCCGCAGGCGGGAGCTCTCTCCGCCGTTGCCTTGCCGGCCGCCATCGCGGTATCCGCCGCAAAACGTTCCAGTCGGCCGATGCCGACGGGTTCACCCTTGATTCCCCGGACACACTTGCTCTCACACTGGGACTCCTGGGGACAAACACGACCGCAGATCGCGGGCAGCGCGTTCTGGGAACGGATGACCTGATAGGCGCCCTCAAAATCACCCTCTTTGATCTTGTCAATAAAGTCCGGGATCGGCACATTCACCGGGCATCCCGTCACGCAGGGGGCGTTCTTGCAGTGCAGGCAGCGTTGAGCTTCCTCCACGGCGATATCGGGGGTATACCCCAAAGCGACTTCCTTGAAGTTTCCGGCCCGAACCTGCGGATCCTGCTCAGGCATGGGATGTTTCTGCAGACTCATATTTGCCATTGTTATCTCTCCTCCCCGGTCAGCCGGCACGTATGCGTTTTCATCAGTTTCTCTTTTGCCTTTGCTTCTTCCGGCCGGAACATGCGTCCGCGCGCCATCGCCTCGTCAAAGTCCACCAGGTGCCCGTCGAAATCCGGACCGTCCACGCAGGCAAACTTCGTTTCCCCGCCGACCGTCAGGCGGCAGCCGCCGCACATGCCAGTCCCGTCGATCATGATGGGGTTCATGCTGACGATCGTTTTGATCTTCGGTTCTTTGGTCATCTCGCATACCGCTTTCATCATCGGCAGCGGGCCGATCGCGATAACGGTATCATAGTCCCGCCCGGCGTCAATCTGTTTCTGCAGCGCCTGGGTCACGAACCCCTTGTTTCCGTTGCTGCCATCGTCTGTCATGATGATCAGGTTGGTACAGGCAGCTTCCAACTCATCCTTCAGGATAATCAGTTGCTCGTTCCGGAATCCGACAATCAGGTCAACCTCCGCGCCGGCGTCATGCAGAGCTTTCGCCTGCGGATAGGCAATGGCCACACCCAGTCCTCCGCCGATCACCGCGCAGCGGTAGATCCCCTCCGTATGGCTCGGCTCACCCAGTGGACCGACAAAGTCCTGCAAGCTGTCGCCCTCGTTCAGGGTGTCCAGCTTTTCGGTTGTATAGCCGACCTTCTGGAAAATAATGGTCACAGTTCCCTTTTCCCGGTCATACCCGGCAATCGTCAGCGGGACCCGTTCCCCTTCTTCATCAATCCGGAAAATGATAAACTGCCCCGGTTTTGCCTTTCGGGCTACCAGGGGTGCTTCGATTTCCATCAGCGTTACCGTCTCGTTCAGAACGCGCTTTTTGACAATAGGATACATAACTTCTCCTCCAATTGCATAGGAATACAGATTATTTTACCCTATCCGGTTTTCTTTCGCAATGTACTTTTCAAAAGAGAACAAAACTTAGACGGCTTTATCCCGGTCGAAAATAAGCTGCCATCCCTTTTCGTCATTTCTGATTTCATGGGTATTGATCGGTGCACCCATGTCAATGGCCGGGGCATCAGCCAGGCGCTCGTTGGTCATGTACTCCAGGAACTCCTTCAGTTCCCTTCCTTCTCTTTTCATTGGCTGATGGGAACAGATCACGCTTTGGATCACTCTTCCGTTCTCCTCCTCCAACGTGTGAATCAGTTCCTTCATCCGGTTCTGCCAGAGACCGGCCCCGGCCGATGTCGGGAACCACATCCATGTGCAGGGATTCCAGTCGTCTCCTGTCAGCAGCAGATCATACGCCGGCACATACAGCACAATACTGCCCGGCGTATGTCCCGGCACTTTGATCACCTGTACCTCCAGGCTCCCGAGATTGACCCTTTTGCGCTCAAAAGATCCGGCCTTTTCATTGAACAGAATAGCTTCCGGCGGAGCAATCTCCGCCGTCATAAAGTCCTCCGGTACAGAAACATGCTGTTCCTCTGCCTGTGCCTTGACTTTTGTGCGCTGCCCTTTTCCTGTCCGTTCCAGAAATTCTTCCATGTCTTCCGCACACAAGTAGGTCTTTGGGAACCACCTGGCGCCCAGCATATGATCGTGATGCCCGTGGGAAAGCAGTACCGTCACCGGTTTATCCGTCATGGTCGTGATAAAAGCCTTCACGTCCTCCATCCCGTATCCGGTATCGAACAGGATGGCCCGCTCGCTGCCTTCGATCAGGGTAAAGCCAACGCCCATGGTTTCCGTAATATGTCGAATTCCCGGGAAGATCTCATTCACCTTGTACATTGTTTTCATGACCGCCTTAGAAAATATCAGCATCCAGATTCAGCCAGATCGCAGGGCGTGCCACACCTCCGCCGTAATGGTCTGCGGCGGCGGAAACATGGGAGTTTTGCAGAGAGCCATTTGCAATCACATGCGCCGCGCGGTATTCATAGCGGCCGGGCGACCGCAGCCACCACCGTCCAGCAAGTTCTCCATCTTCTGTTCTGAATCTGTGATGCAACCATGCGCCACGTGCAATCGCGTAGGCGGTCGGAGCCACCCTCGCTTTGATATTGTCTTTGTTCTCTGCGGTTACACCGAGATATTGTTTTGCCTCTGCGCAGCTCAGCAGGAAAACCTTGTCCTGTGTGTTATTCCCACTCACAACATCAGCCCACTCGATATATCCCTGTTCCGGACTGTTATCCACTTCAGTCATCAGGATCGCAGACTGTTCTTTCTCGTCAAAGGCTGTTTTCAGAAACTCATCGTTCAGCCAGTTCCTCATGGAACACTCTTCCCAGGTGATCGGTTCATAGAGATGATTGTACTGTTTGGCATCCAGCCCATACTTACTCAGAAGCAATGCCTTGGTTTTTTCCCCATCGACAACATCAAGCACGATCCATTTGATCGGCTCCGGACCGTTCGTCAAATCATTGTCCTGCTCGTATCTGCCGAAAGAGACAATATTCCCGACAGTTCTGAAGCTTTCAGCCTTTGTCCCGCCGTCCGCGCTTTCAGCGCAAACCGTCACTGCTCCGAATATAAATACTGCCGTCAGGAAAACAATGATGATATTTTTGAACGTATCTGTCATCTTCATAGTCTTTTCCCTTCTGTTTCATATTCCCGGGTAAAGCAATTCGATTTCCCGGTTTTCAGAACCGGTGGTTTCTGTCACAGCCATCGTTCTTATATTAGACATTTTAATATACAACACATTGCATTACAAGATTGTTTTTGACAAACAAAAGGATGCCGTTCGCAAACAGCATCCCTCGTTTCCTGATTTTTTTTATCCCTTGTAGCCGATCTCATCCGCGAGCTTCTGCTCGATGACAACGGTGGCATCCCGATGCATCCGCATGAAGGTGCAGGGGCACTTCGGATCGATCTTGTCTTCGATCAGAAGCTTGGTAGCAGCTTCCTGCTTGTTGCCGCTGATGATCATCAGCAGGCGCTTTGCCCGCATAATATTACCCATGCCCATGGTCACCGCATGTGTTGGCACATCAGCCTTGCTCGCGAAGAAGCGCTTGTTTGCCTCAATGGTTGAATCATCCAGTGTCTCCTCATGCGCGCCGTCATAAAGAGTCTCTCCGGGCTCGTTGAATCCCAGATGGCCGTCTGGGCCGACGCCAAGCACCTGGATATCCACGTCGGACTTGTCCAGAATCTCATTGAACTCCTTCAGGTTCGCGGCCACGTCTCCTGTTCCTTTGGCTACATAAGTGTTGGCTTTGTCAATGTTGATATGATCAAACAGATTGTTGTTCATAAAGTAGCGGTAGCTCTGGTCATGTGTCCCTTCCAGTCCTACATACTCGTCCAGGTTCACGCTGTGCACCTTGCTGAAGTCAAGTCCTTCTTCCTTGCAGCGGCGGGCCAGTTCCTTATACATACCCACAGGGCTGGAACCGGTTGCCAGGCCGAGGGTACAGGCCGGATTGTCCCGTACAATCTTCTCGACGATGTCCGCTGCTTTCCTTGCGCCGTCTTCATAATCCTTTGCAATAATGACCTTCATGTTCATTTCCCCCTTGAAATGATTTTTTATTTTTTCGCAACAATGGTCCCGTTATCCTTCCAGATGCTCTTCTCCGGAATTGTCCCTCTCACGCAGGAAGTGGGATATACGTTGGAATCCCGTCCGATTACCGTACCGGGATTCAGCACGCTGTTGCAGCCGACCTCCACCCGGTCGCCCAACATCGCGCCGATCTTCTTCAAGCCGGTCTCGATCTTTTCATCGCCGCACTTGACGACAACCAGCAGCTTGTCACTCTTCACGTTGGAAGTGATGGAGCCGGCACCCATGTGGCTCTTGTACCCAAGGATGCTGTCCCCAACGTAGTTGTAATGAGGCACCTGTACGTTGTCGAACAAAATCACGTTCTTCAATTCCGTGCTGTTGCCGACTACGCAGTGGTCTCCCACCAGCGCGCTGCCGCGGATAAATGCTCCGGGCCTGACTTCGGTCTCATGGCCGATGATTGCCGGTGCACCGATATAGTTGTTGGGGTAGATCTTCGCGTCTTTTGCAATCCATACGTTCTCGCTGACTTCGTCATACTCGTCCTTCGGCAGCGTCTTGCCCAGCTCAATGATGAATTCCTTGATCTTGCCCAGCGCTTCCCAGGGATATTCCGTGTTCTCCAGAATCGGAGCCGCCTTCGTATGAGTCAGGTCGTAGAGATCCTTTGTCTTCAGCATTACTTCTTCACCTCGATCAGATGTCCGCTTTTCTTCATCGCTTCAATGATGGAATCAACCTGTTTCTCGCAATCTTCTGTGCTTCCGGCTTCCGACATTACGCGCAGCACCGGTTCTGTGCCGCTCTTGCGCAGGAGCACGCGGCCGCTGTCACCCAGTGTTTCCGTGCAGACATTCACCGCATCCATAACCTTCTGGTCCGCCAGGGTCCCGTCTTTGTCATCCACCACGACATTCTTCAGTACCTGCGGATACATCTTGCATCCGGAGGCCAGTACGGACAGCGGCAGCTGTGTGTCGATCATGACTTCCATCAGCATGATCGCCGTGATCAGGCCGTCGCCGGTCCGGGCATGTTTGCGGAAGATGATGTGCCCGCTCTGCTCGCCGCCAATCAGGTGATTGTAGGCCTTCATGTTCTCATATACATAACGGTCGCCCACGGCGGTCTTCTCATAGTTGATGCCGGCCGCGTCCAGCGCCTTGTACAGGCCGAAGTTGCTCATAATCGTAGTCACGACAGTATTGCTCGGCAGCTGGCCTTTTCCCTTCAGGTACTTGGCGCAGATATACATGATCTTGTCGCCGTTCACTTCTTCGCCGTTCTCGTCCACTGCCAGGCAGCGGTCCGCGTCTCCGTCGAAGGCAAAGCCGACGTCCAGATGATTCTCTTTCACATATTCTTTCAGAGATTCGATGTGAGTGCTTCCGCAGTTTTTGTTGATGTTCAGTCCGTCGGGCTTGTCGTGAATCACATAAGTCTTCGCCCCCAGAGCATTGAACACCGCAGGCCCGATCATCCAGCTGGAACCGTTGGAGCAGTCCAGTGCGACCTTGTGATCGTCAAAGGGCCGTGTAGCCAGATTAGTCAGATAGCCGATGTAGCGATTTCGGCCTGTATAGAAGTCCACCGTGCAGCCGATTTTGTCCTCGGAGGCAAAAGGCAGCTCTTCCGTCTCCCCGTCGATGTACTTTTCCAGCGCGTCCTGGAGATCGTCGTCCATCTTCTCCCCCTTGCCGTTCAGCAGCTTGATGCCGTTGTCGTAGTAAGGGTTGTGGCTTGCAGAAATCATCACGCCGCAGTCAAAGTTTTCGGTCCTGGTGATGTAACTCACGCAGGGCGTCGTGGTTACGTGAAGCAGATAGGCATCCGCGCCGGATGAGGTTATGCCAGCCGACAGTGCGCTCTCATACATATAGGAGGAGCGGCGCGTGTCCTTGCCGATCACGATCTTGGCTTTATCATCCAGATGTTTCTTGCTGTAGTACCATCCGAGAAATCGTCCGGTCTGGAAAGCGTGCTGCGCCGTCAGCACAACCCCTGCTTTTCCGCGGAAACCGTCCGTACCGAAATATTTACCCATTCCATACTCTCCTTCCGTTTGAATCATTTGGACATAATTCAAGCAGGTTTGCGTTAAAAACAAATGTATTATAACGTCTTATTTTTCTTCTGTCAATACAAGATTTTGTAGTTTTATGTTTTTTCGTTATCATGATATGGAAAATCTCCGCAAAGCTTTGCGGAGATACAGTGCGGATGGCGGGACTCGAACCCGCACGCCGGTAAAGGCAGAGGATTTTAAGTCCTCAGTGTCTGCCATTCCACCACATCCGCGTGTCCTGGTCAGTATATCACTCCTGTGAAAAAAGCGTCAAGAGTTGGATTCGTCACGGGCTCCCGAGTGGCTTCTGCTTGGGAATCCCGGCCTTGCGGGGGTATTGTTTCGGTGTGGACTGTACCTTTCGGATCGGCAGGATCAGGTGTTCCCATTCCCGGCCCTCCACTGGACACCTGACCGGCATTTCCAAGCTCCCGCCCAGTAAATGGGCTGCTCTCCTGCCGCTTTCCAGCTCGTCTTTCAACGCCGGCCCTTTCCAGCATAGCGCGTATCCGCCTCTGCGGACATACGGAAGCAGATATTCGCTGAGCACATCTGCCGGTGCCACAGCTCTTGCCGCAGCGATATCAAATTGTTCTCTCAGTTCTTTCTTTCTCGCGCCGTCCTCTGCCCTTGCGTGAATCAGTTTTGTGTTGACAGTCCCGGTTGCTTCACACACGGCCTGAAGGAATGTCAGCCGTTTATGCTGGGCATCCAGCAGCGTTACCTGCAGTTCCGGCCGGGCCATAGCAAGTACCAGGCCCGGAAAGCCTGCTCCCGTCCCGACATCGATCAGGGATCCGGTTTCGGGTATCAATCCGGTCTTCAGCACGGTCAGGCTGTCAATGAAATGGCGGTCAACCGTCTCATTATCTTCCGGCACAGTTGTCAGGTCCATCCGGCTGTTCCATTCCTTCAGAAGCAAAAGATAAATATTCAGTTTCTCTGCCAGATCCGGCGCGGCCTGAATCCCGTTCCGTTCCAGACGGTTTCCGATTTCGCTTGTGTTCATTTCTTACTCCAGCGGCAGATGAAAATATTTAACGCCCCAGTATTTGATCCATGCGAGAGCTTCCCGCCCGTGATTTTTCAGCCAGTATTCCGGTTTACAGGGGCTTCCGAGCCCGACTGCTTCATAGCCCTGATCCTTGGCGAGTGCCAATGATCTTGCGACATGATAATCGCTGGTAACCACAAGTACATTCCGAACCTCGGGCTTATCCTTCAGCAGTTCTTTGGCGTTCTGGAGATTCTGTCTCGTGTTGAAAGAATCCGGATCTGTCAGAATATCTTCTTCTGCTACGCCTCTGTCAGTTAGGTATTTTTTCATGGCGTAGGCCTCTGGCAGCGGTTCGTCTTTCCCCTGCGCGCCGCAAACCACCACCGGAACCTTCTTGTTCCGGTACGCCTCTGCAGCGGCGTCCAGCCGCCAGGCAAGCTGAACATTCGGTGTGCCGTCAGGCAGCACCTGTGCGCCGAGAACAATGATCGCGTCATAGCTGTCTGCTGCAGGCACTGTCGATTTCACTCCCTTTTCCCGAATCAATACATATCCTATCACGCCGACGCACAGGATTATCACCGCGCATACCAGCCAAATAATCACTCGGACCGGCCGGGAAAACCGGTTTCCCCTTTTCCCGTTCATCTTCTGCTTCCCCGCATCCTGTAGTCGATATCCCCGTGCTGGATCATACTGTAGGTTTTGTCATTCGCGACAATGATATGGTCCAGAACCAGAATACCAACACCGTTTAGCAACTGCTGCAGCTGGATCGTGGAAGTGATATCCTCCGGTGAAGGCGCGCAGGTCCCGCCGGGGTGATTGTGGCACAAAAGCACGCTGTGTGCATTATAATTCAGCGCCGTTTCCATGACCATCCGCGGATAGGCGGACACCTCGCTCAGGGAACCTTCCGAAATCTTTCGCCGTCCGAGTACCTTGCACTGTGCGTTGAGGGAAACGACGTAGAAGCGTTCCGTCCGCTCGCCGGCAAGAATGGAAAGGCAATAGCTCTCCGCTTCCCGGCTGTTGCCGATCCGAACCGGCGATTCCATCGCACAGCGATGCCAAACGCGGGTCAGCGGTACAACCATGCTGATCAGTGTTGCTGCCTGATCTCCGATTCCGGAAACGGTCATCAGCTGCTCCGGCCTTGCCTCCAGCACCCCCTTCAGGCTCCCGAACTGATCCAGCAGCTCATGAGCCAGCGGATTGGTATCTTTCCGTGAATTTGCGTAGAACAGAAGCAGCTCCAGAATCTGGTGATCCTCAAAATTCTCAAAGCCCTTGTCCTGGATGAACCGGTTTCTAAGCTTCTCCCGGTGACCCTCATGCACATTTGCCATCCTGTTATTTACCTCCTCCGAAGGGGTTTTAGCAGTGTGATCGGAAAGCCCCCTTTTTATCCGTAATACTTCCATATATCCATGCAAGCCAGCTTCTCATTCTCACACAGCGGTATAAAGGATCTTCTGTATGCTTCCCTGATTTCTTCCCGATTCATGGCTACCGGATGATTGTTCAGTCTCTCAACGTTCACGGAATCCGTCAGTTCATCCAGCGTCTGATCGTCAGGCATCGGCGGGATCTCCATCTCCAGATCATAGAGAATGCCTTTCAGCAGTTTCGGAACTACCTGCGGATCTCCAAGGCGCATTTTCGAAGTGAGATCCTGCAGGGTTTCTTTCATTTCCTCACGATCCAGCATCATTTCCCATAGAATCGGCAGTGTAAGCATGCAGGCATGCCCGTGGGCAATGCCCATCGTCTTGGTCAGCCGGTAGCTCATGGCATGAGCTGCCGTGGTTCGGGTAATCTGGATCGCCTTTCCGCTTTGGAAACTTGCGTCCATCATCTCCGAAGCCGCGTGCGGATCTCCTTCCAGATAGGCCTTCAGATTGTCGAGTACGCCGATAATAGCCAGAAACGCATGCACCTTGCTGTCGTCGTTGGCTCTCCTGCTCCAGTAGCTTTCGATGCCCTGGGCCAGCGCATCCAGCGCGCAGGACTTCTTATGGTAAGCCGGCAAAGAATCAAGCAGCGCAGCATCAAGGATGACGCCGTCCGGCCGAAGGTTTGCATGATCCAGACTCACTTTTTTTCCGTTCACATAGACAACTGCGAATTGCGTCGCTTCCGAGCCGGTCCCCGCAGTACCGGGAATCGCAATATGCGGACACGCAGTCCTGCTTTCCAGCCGGCTGGATTTCAAAGCCTCTTCGCTTCCCGTGTTGAGCCTAGCCTTGACTGCCTTGGCAGTATCCATACAGGAACCGCCGCCGATGGAGATCAGTCCGTCACACCCGTTTCGCAGGAATAGTTCCGCCCCTGTTTCAGAATCAGCAAGATCGGGATTGGCGTGATATCCGGAAAACACCGGTGCCGAAAGCAAGCCGGGAACTTTTCGGAAAAGCATACCAGTCAGGTGTTCCGATCCGACAATCATCGGTTTATGCATACTGAGCTTTTCCATCATCTCTGGCAGTTTTTTCAGGTATTCCCGTCCCCGGATTACTTTCTGATGTTGTGACATTTTGATCTCCTATTTCCCGACACAAAATTGCGAGAACACTTTGTCCAGCAGTTTCTCGTCAGCTCTGTCTCCCGTGATCTCGCTCAGTGCATCCTGCGCTGCCTGCAGATCGGTAGCCGCCATATCCGGAGTAAAGGACTCTAGTGTAGTCAGAGCGTCCTTCAAATGCGTTGCAGCTCTCTTTGCCGCATCCAGTTGTCTCGGCTGCGTCAGCGCCAGCTGATCGGAAACAGCAGCCTGCTTTCTGAGTTCTTCCTTCAGTGGTTGCAGCGTTTCCGGTTCCTTCGCGGAAACCGAAATCTGTTTCGTCTCCGGCCGGATCATCCGGATCTCTTGTGCGGATAGTTTCTGCGGCAGATCCGCCTTGTTGATCACAATCACTGCGTCGCCATGCAGATCTTTCAGCAGATGCCGGTCTTCTTCCGTCATCTCTGCCGATCCGTCCATCACAAGCAATATCAGATCCGCGTTTTTCCAGGTGTTTTCGGACCGTTCCACCCCGATCCGCTCCACAGGATCATCGGTCTCCCGGATTCCCGCTGTATCTGTCAGTTCAATCCGGATTCCGTTCATTGTCATTTCGCCACGGATCGTATCCCGGGTTGTTCCCGGTACGGAAGTGACGATTGCCCGTTCCTCTCCAAGCAGTGCGTTCAGCAGACTGCTCTTTCCGACATTCGGACGGCCGATAATAGCTGTCTGCAGCCCTCTGTGAAGCAATCTCGAAGCATGCTCATCAATTGCCTCTTCCAGTTTGCGGATCAGATCCTCCAGACCTTCGCGAAGCATGCCGGCGCCCTCTTCATCCGAGATCTCTTCCGGATAGTCGATGCAGGCCGCCAATCCCGCCTGAAGTTCATACAGCCGGTCTGACAGCGGGCGGATAAAGCTGGCTGCGCCGCCGTCCATCTGCCGGATCGCTGCCCGATGTGCCTGCTCACCCCGTGCGGAAATCAGGTCCATCACTGCTTCCGCCTGACTTAAGTCTATACGCCCGTTCAGAAATGCCCGCCGGGTAAACTCTCCGGCTTCCGCCAGCCGTGCGCCTTCCCGCAGCAGGATCTCCAGCCCGCGGTGAACCACGTAGTCCCCGCCGTGGAGATGGATCTCCGCCACATCCTCCCTTGTATAGCTCTTCGGTGCGCGCATCAGCACAGCCATGCATTCATCCACTGTTTCGCCGCCGTCCTTCAGCCTGCCGTACATCATCCGGTGGGATTCAAACAGGTCCTCTGAAATTCTGCTTGCAGGGACAAATACTTTGTTTAAGAGCTTTTCCGCCTCAGGCCCGCTGAGCCGGATGATACTGATCCCGCCTGTTCCCGGCGCGGTTGCGATTGCAGCAATCGTATCGTTCTTCATGGTTTTGGCATTCATCCTCCGAAGGGGTAAGGGGGCGGTCGGAAAGCCACCCTCTATATTCGTGTCAGACATCGTGCAGCCGTCTGACGCACGCCTCCATATCTTCCGCATGGAACAGGGCAGTACCCATAACCGCCACAGTCAGCCCGTTCTCAGCCAGCATCGGCAGATTGTGCTCCGTGATCCCTCCGTCTGCTTCAATCTGCCCTTTATATCCAAGATCACGAAGCGTGCGAATCTTGCCGATTACATGTTCGTCCAGTTTTTGCCCGCCGAAGCCGGGTTCTACCGTCATGACCAGCACCAGCTTCGCGTCTTCCAGATACGGCAGCGCTGTTTTCAGCGGTGTATGGGGACGGATCGCAACTCCGGCCAGCCGTCCTCTTGCCCGGATTTCCTTCAGCAGGGCCTTTATATCTGTGTCCGCTTCCGCATGGATCGTCAGGCTGTCTGCCCCGGCATCCAGAAAGGTCTCTGCCAGCGTTTCCGGATGATCCATCATCAGATGCACATCCAGCGGCAGAGATGTAACTTCCCTCAGCCTTCTGACCACATCCGGGGAATAGGCCAGATTGGGAACAAAATGGGCGTCCATGATATCCACATGTATCCAGTCGCAGCCGGCTTTTTCTGCCGCAATGACATCCCTCTCCAGGTTCAGCGGATCCGCCGCCAGGATACTCGGTGCAATCTTAATCATAGCGTTCCCTCCACACTTCCCTTGCTTCCGTCAGCAGCTGGCGGTACCGATTCAACCGTTCTTCGCTGATTTCTCCTCTTTGGGCGGCCTCTGTTACCGCACATCCCGGTTCCCGGTCGTGCAGGCACTCCCGAAAGCGGCATTTTCCTTCATAATCGGCAAATTCAGGCCATCGTTCCTTCAGTTTCTGCGGTTCCAGCGCGTTTTCAGCTTCCAGCAGGTTGAATCCCGCGGTATCCATTACTTTCAGGCCGTGCTTCTCGATTAGTTCCGTATGCCGGGTCGTGTTTTTTCCCCGGGAAATCCTTCTGGAAATGCTTCCGGTTTCAAGATTCAGATCCAGCAGCACGTTCAGCATGGTACTCTTGCCGGCTCCGCTCTGCCCTGTAAGACAGCAAAGGCCGCCGACTGCCATGGCTTCCCGCAGTTCGTTCAGTCCGGTTTTCTTCAGGGCGCTGACAGCGAAAACAGGGATTCCGGTTGCGGCATACTCCCTTCGGGTCTTCTCTGCAAGCCCGGGATCCAGGTCAGATTTATTGACAACAATAATGACCTTCATCCCCTGGCTGAGCGCTCTGGAAATCTGCCTGTCGGCAAGCACCATGTCGGGTTCCGGCACCGGTGCAATCACGATTACGAGCATCGTTACGTTTGCAACAGGCGGTCTGAGGCATTCGGTCTGTCGGGGCAGAATCTCCTCCAGCCACCCGTGTTCCTCTCCCTGTCCGGGTGTAAAGCAAACCCGGTCGCCGACCATTGGGGTCTTTTTCTCCCGCCTGATCTTCTTCATGCACCGGACTGTATATTCTGTTCCGTCTTCAGTCCGTACCGTGTAGAAACTGCCGATCCCCTTGACCAGCGTGCCGTTGAGTCGTGACTCTGTGAGTTCTGAATTCTGAATTCTGAATTCTGAATTATTGTTGTCACTTTTCATCATTCAGTCATTCCCACATCTAGCGTATTGGTAATCTCATCATTTTGATAAATCCGGCAGGTATATTTTCTCTCGTCCGGCAGGTTCACTTTCAGGTTCTGAGTTCTGTCCTTATCGGGAGGACATACATAAGTCAGCGCCTCGATCTCTGTGTCAGAGTCATCCGCCTGCAGCGTAATCCGGACATTGACATCCTCCTTGCTTTCAAGCACATTGATCGTAATGTTTGCTTCAGACCTGTCTGTAGGGTAACGATACAGATTGAGCGTAACAGGCGTGTCCAGCATAACATGAACATCCGGGTCCGGGGATTGCACCGCAACGCTGGCATGTTCCTTGGCCTTCCGCGTATCCACATAGTTCAGCACAGGATTCAGTTTCAGGCCTTTCTGCTTCAGGAGTTCCTCCGCTTCTTTCAGTGTGGATCCCGTCACGTTCGGAACAATGGTCTCTCCGCCGCTCACCGTCAGCATCACTTCCGTCTCTTTGCTGATTTTTTCATTGGGAGCCGGCTGCTGGGATACGACAGCATCCACAGGATATTCACCGTTCACGACACGTTCCCTGGTGATATCGCTCAGCCCCATCGTCTTCAGCAGCGTCAGTGCGTCCTGATAACTCATCTTCTGCAGATCTGGCATGTCAAGCGCCGCAGGTCCGCTTGAAACGGTCAGGAAAACAGTATCCTTCTTGTGTACCACGGTATCCGGTTGATAACTCTGATACATCACCGTATTGACGGGATATTCCTCGCTCGTCGCATAAACCGGTTCGCTCCTGAGATCCATCTCCTCCAGCAGTTCCTGGGCTTCTTCATACTGATAACCCTTTAGTTCAGGTACTCTTACCGTAGTCACGACCTGTGTAATAATCGCTTGCACGCCGAAAAACAGCCCGACAGCGACAGCCAGCCCGAGAAGCACCACCAGCACCGTCCTTTTTCTGCGTCTCAGGATAGCCGGGCGGCTCCGATTTCGTCCAGTATCGGAAAGATTTTTGGAATCATCCTTAAACTGGGGCTTCGGCTGACGAACCTCCAGTTCTTTCTCCGGATACATCTGCCTGTCGTCCCTGATCTCAAGCGCAGCGCGAAGGTCTGATGCCATATCTCTCGCTGTTTGGTATCGCATCGCAGGGTTCTTTTCCATCGCTTTCATGCAGACATGGACAACCGCAGGCGGCACGTCCGGTGCCAGCGTCTGAATCGGTATGGGAGTAGCATGCAGATGCTGCATCGCAACCGCTACCGGATTGTCCCCGTCATAAGGCACCCTGCCTGTCAGCATTTCATAAAGAACAATCCCGGTAGAATAAATATCACTTGTTGCGTTTGCCCCTTCTCCCCTTGCCTGTTCCGGAGAGAAGTAATGCACGGAACCCATCACATTGTCGCCCTTGGTCAGTGTGGAACTGTTTGCAATCCGTGCGATACCGAAGTCAGCCACCTTGATATGTCCATCCGCATGAACCAGGATATTCTGCGGCTTGATATCCCGGTGAATAATCCCGTTGCGATGGGCATGCTCCAGCGCGCTCAGAATCCGGATCGATATCTGGCACGCCAGCGGAGCACTGAGTTTTCCCCTTTCCTGGATCACTTCCTTCAGGGTTTTCCCCTGAACGTATTCCATGACCAGATAGCGGTTTTCGCCGTCCATACCAACGTCCAGCAGATTCACAATATTGTGATGTGTCATCTTGCTTGCCGCTTCGGCCTCCCGCTGGAAACGGCTGATGAATTCGCTGTCCTCGTTGAATTCGGGGCGCAGCACCTTAACCGCAACATTATGACCTGTCCGGAGGTCAACAGCACGGTAAACAATGGCCATACCGCCCATGCCGATTTGTTCCGTCAGGCGGTAACGGTCAGCAAGGATTTTTTCCTTCATTCAGCCGGCACCCCCTCCTGATCGGAGTTCCCGGGCACAGCGTTTTCTATAATATTGTCTTCTTTTTCCGGTTCTTCTTCCAAAGTGGAATAAATCTCGTCATCCTTCTCTTCATGATGCCGAAGGGGTTCTCTCATATCATCCAAAATAATGAATGATATATTATCCTTCCCCCCATGCTCAAGGGCGAGCACAAGCAGTTTCCCGGCAGCCTCCTCAAGTTCGGCAGTTTTTGCCGTTTCTTCCAGTTCCTGCTTGCTGATCTGTCCGTAAAGCCCGTCCGAACATACAATCCATCTGTCCCCGTTCATTCTGGGAATGCTGAGTATATCCACTTCAATCGTATCATCCGTACCCACCGCCCGGGTTATGTAATTGCGCATAGGGTGGCAGGCCGCCTGCTCTTCCGTCAGCACGCCGCGGCGCACCATATCTGCCACCATCGAATGGTCAGAGGTTACCTGTTTCATCTGATTGTCGCGGATCAGATACGCACGGCTGTCACCCACCTGGCCGATAATCATCTCCTCCGCAGTCGGCCACAGGACCGTCAGCGTGGTCCCCATTCCTGTCAAGGAAGCGTCCTTTTCCTGCTGCTCCCAGATTTCATAGTTCACCTTTTTGACGGCTTCCTCCAGCAACTCTGCGGATGGTTCTTTTCCTTCCGTTTCCCGAAGAAGTCCGTCGCGAAGGCCGGCGGATGCGATTTCTCCGCCGTTATGGCCTCCCATTCCATCCGCAACGCCGAAAAGCCTGTTTCCCAAAATCACGGAATCCTGGTTATTCTTCCGGATCCGGCCGACGTCCGTCCGCCAGGCATAATGGATCTCGCCGTTTTCAAGCGCAGCGGTTGCCGGCTGGTTCTGAGCCGAAACATTTGTGTCGTTCTCTGCATTCTGATCCTCTGACACAGCCGTTTCAAGTCCTTTCAGTTTCTGGGCAACCTTTCCCTTCAGGTTAAACTTCCGCATTGATAATACTCCTTCTCAACTGCCCGCAGGCCCCTTCAATGTCGTCACCCATTTCCCGGCGCCGAGTCGCCGAGATATGGTTTTCCTGAAGCACTTTCAGGAACCGCTGCACCTTTTCTTCGCTGATTCCTTTCAGTTCCCGTTCCTTCACAACGTTCAGCGGGATCAGGTTTACATGGCACTGCATTCCGCGGAGCAATCCAGCCAACTGTTTCGCATGTTCCTCTTCTGCATTCAGTCCGTCCGACAGCGCATATTCGAAGATCACCCGCCGTCCGGTTTTCCGGATATAGTTCCGGCATGCTTCCAGAATTTCGCTGATAGACCATGTGTAAGCAATCGGCATCGTCTCCCGCCGGATTTCATCGGTTGGCGCATGCAGCGATATGCACAGCGTCACCGGCAGTCCTTCTTCCGCAAGGTCGTATATTTTCGGCACAATGCCGCACGTGGAGAGTGATACATTCCGGATACTCAGCTGAATGCCTTCCTCTTCCTTCAGCAGCCGCAAAAACCGGATCACTTCGTCGTAGTTATCCAGCGGTTCTCCGCTTCCCATCAGCACCACATGTCTGATCCGGATGTCCTCATCCGCCAGAAAACGGTTTGCGCACAGGATCTCGCCCAGCATTTCGCCCGCTGTCAGGTTTCTGACCCTGCCTTCCAGCGTGGACGCGCAGAATCGGCAGCCCATCCGACAGCCGACCTGAGTGGAAATGCATAGGCTGACGCCGTATTTGTAGCGCATAACCACACCTTCCACGCAGTTTCCGTCCTGAAGTTCATAAAGCAGCTTGACGGTTCCGTCCAGCGGGCTTTCCCTTTTCAGCCGTATATGTACCGGCTGTGCGACCGCAGCTGATTCCAGTTTTGCCCGCATCTCTTTGGAAAGATTAGTCATCTCCCCAAACTCAGCACCCTGATGGATCCAGCGGAAAATCTGTTTGCCGCGGAAGGCAGGATATCCTTGCGCCTTAATCCATTCGGTAAGTTCCGCGCAGTTCATCCCCGTCAGTTCAGTCATACTTCCTCTTCATCCTTATCAAATAGAACCCTTCCATCCCGTCCCGGTATTCCAGCAGCTGAAGACCGCG
>Ga0265301_10001751_pt1 | contig 27131 bp, 23 predicted proteins | sample AusTroGonzalo_MG_2_FD_193488 | JGI IMG/M metagenome (GOLD analysis project Ga0265301, IMG submission 193488) | Bovine rumen microbial communities from tropical cattle in Woodstock, Queensland, Australia - Gonzalo_04 | ecosystem: Host-associated > Mammals > Digestive system > Stomach > Rumen ... | reverse complement strand
ATGTACAAGACTGTGGAAGTTGCATTTGGATCAGCTATTACACTAATTGATAATCCTGTTAAGGAAGGATATAAATTCAGTGGTTGGAGTCAGGTTCCTAAAACCATGCCTGCAAATGATATCACCGTAACTGGAACTTTCACCATTGGCACTTATAAGCTTCGGTACGTTATAAACGGGGCAGGATATAAGGAGTACGTATACTTCTCTCGAGATTATAAGTATGGACAGTCTATTACTGCCTATTCTAATACCCCTTCACCCATTACGGGATATACGTTCTCGGGATGGGGAGATATTCCTGCAACTATGCCAGGTCATGATGTAAACGTTTATGGAACATATAAGGGCAATCTTTATTATGTGAGGTACTATGTGGGAGGTAAGATGGTACATCAGCAGGTAGTTGCTTGTGGCGACTCCATTCCTGCATATACCTATCGCTCGAATGGTATTGTTATAACAAATGCTGACTGGCAAGGTACCAAATACCAAGTAATGCCTGCCAAGGACGTAATATATACTTGCTCCCAGGATATCGTCGACGTTATTAATACTCTATCTGCCGATGATAAGGAAGAAGACAGGGTGATGTTTGATCTCGCAGGAAGACGCATTTCGGCTATGAAGTCCAAGGGTATTTATATAGTTAATGGAAAGAAGATTTTAAAACAGTAATTTTCTACTAATAAGACTAAATGATGAAGGTTAAAGGATTGTTAGCGACTTTCGGACTGTTTATAACGCTTACGGTTTCTGCTCAAGATTATTTTAATCACATGGACTTGGGCGTTAATGTGTCTAGCACAGGAATAGGTGCAGACATTACTATGCCTGTCGGCGACTTTGTCCGTTTGCGTACAGGTTTTACCTATATGCCAAAATTTAAAATCAATAGTAATTTCAATGTTGATTTCATGGGTGAGATTGATGACAGCAAACTGCGTCGCATGAAGGATATGATGTCATATTTTACTTCTGAGCCTATGAAGGATAATATTGACATGCAGTTGCGTCCTACTTGGACACAGTTTAAGTTCCTTGTAGATATTATGCCATTCAAGAACAACAAGCATTGGAATGTTACAGTGGGTTTTTATGCGGGTCCTTCAACTATTGGCGAGGCAATAAATGATCCATCTGGGAATACAACTCTTGTAGGTATAAACATGTATAACAGCATGTATATTAAGGCTTGTAAGGGAGAGCCCATGTTCAGATACGAGGATTCAAATGGGAAATACCATTCCTTTGATGTGGAGGGCTTAGATGGTCGACTGATAGAAGCTCGTATGATGGGTGCCTATATGGGTAAATTTCCCGATGGAAGCAGAGCTGTTATGGTTCCTGATAAGAATAATCAGGCAAAGGCTGAATTAAATGTCAGCAAGTTCCGTCCCTATTTGGGTCTGGGCTATACTACAGCGCTTTCCCGTGATCAACGTTTTAAACTGGCTGTTGATGCGGGTGTGATGTTTGTTGGAGGCTCTCCATCTGTTTATATAGATAACGTATATCGTGTGGATAGTTCCGAGCCCTTTGACATGATTTCGTGGGATAACGAAAAGTTCGAGTGGGTGGAGCAGGAACCGATGCGCATAGACCTTACGCGCGATGTCACTGATGTCCCTGGTAAAGTGGGTGATATGGTCAGTACAATAAAGAAGTTCAAATGTTGGCCTGTTGTGAGCATAACATTCTCGCACAGACTGTTCTGATACGAAAAAGCCCCGTTCTTTAAAGAATGGGGCTTTTTGTTTCTTATGAGTGTGATGGGGGTTATTTCACCTCCCAGATATCATTAGTTTCCAGTAGTTCAGCAAAGTTGTGATACTTCTTCTGAGCTTTAACCTCCTCAATCTGTGCTGTTACACAATCATCGTAGGTTGGAGCCTCTACATCACGTATTACGCCTAAGGCTACAGGCCATTCCATTTCAGCCAGTTTTAGCTGCAGCGTATTGTCTTCACACTTAGCATCGTGAATCAGTACGTCAGCTTCTGTGTATCCGTCTTCGCCTAACTTTACAGCCTTAACGCCGAAACCATCCTGAACAATACCATATTCATTGTTCTCTCCGAAGAGCATCTTCTCGCCATGTTTCAGATAGATGGCGTTCTTAGCTCGGCCAGCCTTATCATAGACAGCATCGTGTGTGCCGTTGTTAAAGATAACGCAGTTCTGTAGAATCTCACATACACTGGCTCCTTTGTGCTCGTATGCAGCCTTCAGAACCTCTATTGTTCCGGGAGCGTCAGTTGCAACGGCACGGGCAAAGAAATGGCCTCTGGCGCCGAAACAGAGCTCTGCAGGGCGGAAGGGATCTTCCACTGTACCGTAAGGAGATGACTTGCTGACGAAACCGCGTGGTGAGGTGGGGCTGTATTGGCCCTTTGTCAAACCATAGATGCGGTTATTCAGCAGAATCATGTTCAGGTTTATGTTTCTTCGGTTAGCATGTATAAAGTGGTTACCTCCAATGGCAAGTCCGTCACCGTCACCACTTACCTGCCAAACAGTCAGATTAGGATTGGCAACCTTGGCACCTGTAGCAATTGCTGCAGCACGACCATGGATGGTGTTCATGCCGTATGTAGCCATATAATGAGGTAAACGGCTAGAGCAACCGATACCGGAGATAACAGCAGTGTTCCAGGGATCAACACCTATTTCTGCCATTGCCTTATGCAGTGAAGCCAGGAAGAAGTGGTCACCGCATCCAGGACACCAGCGTGGCTGTCCTTTCTTGAAATCATTCTGAGTATATGCCATAATGTATGTCCTTTCTTTATTTGTTCAACAACTGTGTGAAGTTCTCTACCAGTTCAGCTACTACAAAGGGCTGGCCTTTCACCTGGTTAAACTGGGCAGGAACAAAACCGTCCACTTTCATGCGCAACCAACCGGCTAACTGTCCCATGTTTTGTTCGGCAACAACGACTTTGGGATACTTCTTTAGTACCTCGGCTGTATTCTTGGGTAATGGGTTGATGAACTTGAAGTGTGCCATGGCCACTTTCTTACCCTGCGCACGCATTTCGTCCATTGCGGCATGCAGATGGCCAAATGTGCCACCAAAGCCTACAATCAGCAACTCTGCGTCATCTTTGTCACCCAGTACCTCAAGGTCGGGAACCGGAATGGCGTCGATCTTGGCTTGACGCTTGCGTGTCATAAGATCGTGGTTCTCAGGGTTGGTGCTGATTGCACCAGTCTTATCGTCTTTTTCCAATCCGCCTAAGATGTGTTCAAAACCTTGACGTCCGGGTACTGCCCAATATCGAGTGCCGTTTTCTGCACGCATATAAGGTGTCCAGGTACCTTTCAGTTCCTCTGGAACATAAGGAGGATTGATGGCGGGATATTCTGCCAGATTGGGCAACTTGAATGCACCAGAGCCGTTTGCTACGAAAGCGTCTGTCATCAGGATAACTGGTGTCATGTGTTCAAGAGCCATCTTGCAGGCTGCGTATGCAGCATCAAAACAATCGGTGGGGCTGGCAGCGGCAATTACTGGCATGGGACTTTCACCGTTACGGCCAAAAAGAGCTTGCAGAAGGTCTGTCTGTTCACTCTTGGTTGGCAGACCAGTGGCGGGACCGCCACGCTGAACGTCCAGAACTACTAAAGGCAATTCCATGATGACTGCCAGATTCATAGCCTCGCTCTTCAGACAGATACCAGGACCGCTGGTGCTGGTTACAGCCAGAGCACCGGCGAAGGAAGCTCCAAGGGCAGATGCACAGCCGCTGATCTCATCTTCGCACTGAACGGTTGTTACTCCCAGGCTCTTATGCTTAGAGAGTTCATGCAGAACGTCTGTTGCAGGGGTAATAGGGTAAGAACCCAGATATAGCTTCAGTCCGGCCTTCTCGGCAGCAGCAATGAAGCCGTATGCTGTAGCCTTGTTACCTGTGATGTCCATATATCGTCCAGGTACCTTATTCTTGGTTTCTATGCGGTAAACATTAGCCACACTGCTGTGTGTGTTGTGTCCGTAGTCGTATCCGGCCTGAATAACCTTAATGTTAGCCTCGGCAATACCGGGTTTCTTGGCGAATTTTTCCTTCAAGAAGTTAAAGGCGATATCCAAGTCGCGATCAAAGAGCCAGCAAACCAGGCCCAGAGCAAACATGTTGCGGCACTTCAGCATACTCTTTACGTCCATTCCGCTGTCTGCCAGGCAATCCTTTACCATTGTCGTCAATGGGCAGGCAATTACACGGTCGGGATCAATCCCCATCTCGCCTAGATAGTCTTCAGTTTTAAACTGTGCCTTCTCCAGATCTTTGGGACCAAAACTATCTGTGTCAATAATGATAGCAGCATCTGACTTGGCGAATTTGTACTGTGTTTTCAGCGCTGCGGCATTCATGGCCACTAATACATCGCATTGATCACCGGGGGTAAATACCTGACCTGCACCAATATGAACTTGAAAACCACTAACACCAGTCAGCGAACCCTGCGGGGCACGGATGTCTGCAGGATAGTCGGGGAATGTACTAATACTGTTTCCTACGGTAGCAGAAACAGTAGAGAAAATATTTCCGGCCAACTGCATGCCATCGCCTGAGTCACCAGAGAATCTTACAACTACCGATTCCTTTTCCTTAATCTCCATGTTTTCTCTTATTTTTGATTCTTAAATTTTCACTTGATTTCTTACCCCAAAAACTCACCCTCCCCTTTTCTGTAGCCTCTAAACTCTGAACTCTTAGAGGTACCCCCGCCGGGAATCGAACCCGGATCGACGGTTTAGGAAACCGTTGTTCTATCCATTGAACTACAGGGGCTTTTTAGGCAAGGTTTATTTAATTGTTTGCAAAGGTACCACCTTTTTCCAACATATACAATAAAAGGGCTGTAAAATTTACAGCCCTCTGCATTAGATTTTTCAAGCTATGGTCATGCATCGCTTGTTTGCACATGGCAAAAGTATGATTATATTCCGCGATACAGAAATTTATTCGACGAAATTATATTTTTCGGGGACGAATGAGCTTTCTTTCTCTTTTTATGCATTTCCCCCTGAATTGCCTATTGGCATACCTTTTGCCTGTGTTGTTCTCTTAAAACTGATATTACTTTGCAGTATCTGACCTGGATTAATAAGAGGCAAAATCTGTTTGGGAAGTCCAGCTTCCTCAGTACGGATAGCCAGTATGCCTCTGGCAGCACCAATAGTCAAATCGGCAATGTGTTGAACCAGTCCAACAGGCAGAATCCACTGGTCGCCATTCAAGTCATACATAGCGCTCCATCCTTCGCGGGCAAACTCAAACACTGTTTGCACGCCCAAAATCAGCTGTGTAATATCGTTCTTTTTATATTCGAAGTTTGTCACACATCTTACCAGTCGTTTCTCTGTATCGCAATTAAATTGCAGTTGGTTGTTTACCTGAAGCTCACCTTCAGGCCATTGTTTAGAAAGGTTCACGAACTGCAGTTCCTGTACATCTGTCAGTCGGAACTGGATTTGAATCTGTTTCTGCTGTTCCATATAGTTTTTCTTCTTGTTTTCTGAATTTCCTTAATATTTTTATTTTCTCTTTACTTATGGGCTTTTATTGTCATCGCGTTCAGATAGTAGAAGCGGTTCTTGTTATTGTTTCTCTTGCCTGGTGACACGTTAATGATTATTCTGCCATCGGTTGTAGGGCTTACATTTTTTATAATAGCTGTGTGGCTGGTATTGTTGGCTGCATCCACTCCGTCCGAATATACCTTATCGCCTTGAAGGGTGAACATCGTTTCTCGCCAATCCTGACAATCTTGTCTCGAGGCAAAGAACGTAAAATCATACTTCAGGTCAGGGTTCAGGTGACCTACGGTAAGAGTACATGAGGCCTTAGGCTTCTGGTTTCCGAAACTCTCTGCGGCATAGCCCCACATGCACGATTGGGAAACCCATCCCGGCATCAGCATATGGGCTGTGGTGTAGGTCGGCCCGTTGGTGTTTGTGCCCAGGAAGGCGTTTGTGCTGGTCAGTGTAATGCCTGTCACATTGCTGTTAGCGTCTGTAATCCATGTGTAGGTACGCATGGCAGGAGTGATTGTATTCCAGTCACTGCTTTCGTATGATCTTTCTGCAAAGTTTATTTTTATTAACCCAGTGGGAATAATATCATTTCTGACGGGAAATCCTTCGTTGCTTAGGTTTGTTACCTCGAAGGGGTTCTGAACAGCAGCATGTGCGGCTACCTGACAGGCATGTGCGGCAGTTTTATCCACACCATCCGGCTTGAAGCTTAGCCCTACGGGCGATATGCCGGTAATAGTCTCCAGCCATGTGCAGGCAGCTGTATACCTTCCTATTTTGTAGTCCAGATGATATCCGTCGCGATTCATGTTATCAGCCAGATAGGTTGTGCGGGCATTCTGAATAGCTGTTCCGCAGGGGACATTAAAAGAGAATTCCGGGTGTAGGATCTTTGTCCACTGAACGGCATACCTGATGCTGTCGTACATTGCTTCTTGACTACGGCTGTAATTGGCAAAGCCTCCATGATTAGAGTCTTTCGAGTAAGCCCATGTCATGTGCCATCCGTATTGCACATCCTGGCCAGTCTTTATACTATCCGTATATTGAATCAGTTGCGAAAGGTACGGCTCGTATGTCGTTGTCAGGCCGCTGTAATGACTTGCCTGCTGAAAGCTGATAAAGTCCCATTGCTCGTCGGTAATGATGGGTGGCAATAGTGTACGTGGTGTATTGTAGCGCACTCCGTTAACTACTTTACGGTATTCATACACATCATGTTCCTGTGTCATGTCCGTCCAGTGCTGCTCCAGACTTTGCCCTCCTTTATAGGCATTACCTATTATCATATGAATGCCCACTTCTTGGGCAAGTTCAAAGAGGTATTGTTCTACAGCATCTTGCGAGAAGCTGTTACCTATGGTCAGCAGCCTTATAGTATCCTTTCTGGCAGGTTCCATTAAGACTTCTTCTTGTGCCTTACCATAAAGCACAGAAAGGAATGTCAGAATCAGGAATAAAAAGCCTCTTTTCATAAAAGATATGTTTTTGTTGTGCAAAGTTACGATTAAGTGAGTGAAAAACCAAATTAACTTGTTTTTTTCCCCTACGAGAGTAAATATAACATAGCTAAAGTAGTAAACAAGAGAGTTGTAAACGAAATAAAACATTTTTTTCTGACGATTCTCAAGAAAGCCAAGTGTTTTGCTCAAAAGAACACAAAGGCTTCCTGCAAAAGTAAGGAGTACTTTCTGAGTTCTCATAGTGTAGCAAAGAAGTTGGCTCAAACTATGTGCATTAAAACCACAGTAGTTCTGCATTATTTGTTCAGTCGTTAACTGAACATATACTGAACAAGTACTGGACATATACTGAACAAGTACTGGACATATACTGAACAAGTACCAATGGTTCTCCCTTTCTACAAGTATGTTAGAGTATGGGTAGTTCTTAGGAAGCTGAAACATGTTCCTAAATTCTGTAATGCCTTAATTTCATGGTTCCTTAACTCCGTTTTCTTAAGAAAAACTGCCATTTTCTTTGTGTGAATTAAAATAAATCCTATTTTTGCAATGCGAAGTAACAATAATTTCTGCGTTAATTCTAACTACTAGGGTCTTTATATTACATAGCCTCGAAGCATGGAAAAAAGTAAAAATAGTTGTGTTAATATAGAATAACCTTTTAGGGTAGGAGGAGGTTGGGGTATGTTTGTTTATAAACTAAAGATATGAGGCAGAAATCGAAATGTATATTATCAATAATGACTTTCTTTTTGATTGGTTTGTTTACCAATGCGCAGGAAGCTAATGATGGGCAGAAAGTCAAGATATACCGTAATGGCCAGGTAACATACCAACTGACAATGGACAGCATAACTGTTGCAGAAACAAGTGGGCCCGTGATTCCTGGAAAAACTACCTATGTTGTTCTTTATGATTATGATGAGGAAAAGAAGAGTAATTCAAATAAATTGTTTGTAAATGGTGTTGAGACACAACTGAAAGTACCAGGAAGTGATTATGAATATCAGATTTGTTCAGTAGAAGAACATAATGGAGATATTTATATTTTGGGTTATAGATCATTTAAGGATGATAGAGGTTGGTGGACATATAACCATGAATATGTAGTATGGAAGAATATGGAGTACCTCTATTCTTCTGTGGATTATAATATTACTACACCATTAAACGAAAGCCTTATGATAGATGGTAAAGATATCTATATTTCACTTTCTGCATGCAAACCTGATGATATTGGAACAATCAATGAAGCAACAACGTATCGAATGTATATGAAAAATCAGGAAAATGCGGTCTTTGTTTCTCATAAATACGATATTAACAATGGAGAATTGTACGAAGTAAATGATGTAAAAAGGTCTGGTTCGTATCATTCTACTAATGCTTGGTGGGAGTACGTTTCCGTCTGGAGACTTACACATAATGATGAAGTCACATACTTACAAAATGTTGATTTAAGTAAGACGTATTCCTCAGAGATGATAAAAGTTCACAAAGGAAAACCTTATATCGTTGGAAGTGTAAAAACAATGTACTCCACAGGAATTGATCCAAATCCATTCAAATATTCTTACACAGCACTAATTTATAATGGTGTCACAACAATTGAATACCCAGAATATCATAATGTTTTTCGTGTCGCATTTGACAGCCATGATAATATATACCTTTTATGTGTTGATATAGATAGAAAAATCAGCATTCTAAAGAATGGAACTCTACAATATAAGTTAGCTGAGTCTGAAGACTGGTATTACGATTCATCTACCTTAAACTCTCCAGGTATTTTTATAGAAAATAACGATGTTTACGTTTTATATAGAACTATACTTGCCGATAATCAAGGTGAACATGTTTCATATGGAAGGCTATGGAAAAACGGAGAATTAATATGGAAAGCTGAAAATAAATGGTGTTTTATTATAGACATTGCAATTACAAATCCAACAAAATAATAACTTTATGAGACATTATTGCAAGATATTATTTGCTTTTGTTACCTCCCTTTTGATAGATAATCAATCTATTTGGGCAGACAACATTCTTGGGATTGTTGTAACAAAGTTCGAGAAGGTTGAATTCTTTGATACGCTTTCTACTATTGGCAGACTGGAAGTGGATGGTGACAATTTGTGGGTGGTATCTAAGGCTGGTGAACGGTTGATTTCGTTTCCTATCGTTGTTGGTTTGCGCGTTGGCGTTGGGAATATCAGCGACGAAATAGATGGGGTACGGACATTAAAAGGTGATAAAGCCTATATCAGTTATAGCCAGTCATCAGATATAATAACCATAAAAGGTCTTGAACAACCCGTAACAGCTCAGATATTCGATATGGGCGGTCATCGAATAGTTGCCGTTCCTTTACAGGTTGGAGATATTCAACAAATAAATACTAATCAGTTTACTCCAGGTGTCTATATCTTGCAAATTGATAATCAAGTGTTCAAACTTATCAAAAAATAATAGGCCATGAAACGATATATACTATTTACTTTATCCCTGCTATTTGCACTTTTGGGGCAAGCACAAAAGACTAAAACGTTTGTGTTCCATCATAAAGGCCAAAATGTTCTAAGTGTTCCCGTTAGCCAAGTTGATAGCATAGTATTTGTTGAGGAGTTTGATGAAGACCAGAAAGATTCTATTCCCGATATCCCCAAGCCAAACGTTGATTGCGACCCTGTAGACTTAGGTTTAAGTGTTAAATGGGCGCCATTTAACATTGATGCCACAAAGCCTGAGGAGTTTGGAGGTTATTATACCTTTGGTGCCTTAAACACGCAGGAAACTTATGACGAGACGGGGTTGCTCAACGAAAGGCGCAATTTAACATATGAAGAACGAGAGGTAATGGATAATCTGTCAGATATTAGTGGCTCTGCAATAGATGTGGCAACAAAGAAGTGGGGAGGTCTCTGGCGTATTCCAACTTGGAAAGAATGGCAAGAATTATGTGGAGAATGCACTTGGGAATGGACGACATTGAATGAAGTTAATGGTATGAAGGTGACAGGACCTAATGGCAATAGCATATTTTTGCCTGCAACGGGCTTCATGGACGATACATCATACTATGGCGAAGGAGAAGGCTTGAGGCGTTCTGGCGAATTTGCGGCATATTCTACAAGTTATACAATCTCTAAAGGTTGGGGCTCGTTAGGTGGCGTATGTGGTATGTATTTCAAAAGTGGATTTCGGGAATGTACAGCTGACGACCTACATAGGTATATGAGTGCAACATGGTATGGAAGGGTCGTACGGCCTGTTTATGGCGAATACACAGAGCCTGAAGATTTTGTTGATGAAAGAAGAGGTTTGATGAATCTATATGAGAGCACGACCTACAATGGTAACGGATTTGAATGGAACTGGAAACATTGGGATAACTGGGACACAGAGACAATGTTGGGTGATTGGTATGGCGTAGAGACAAATGAGAAGGGGCATGTTGTGGGTATTAATCTGGAGGATAATGGGCTTTCAGGTTTTCACTTAAATAACCCCGAAGGGTATGGATACTGGGTTCAAGGAGGTGTTCTGCCATATATTCAGCATGTAAATATCAACCACAATCCTGGTACCAGTTATAAAGGAATTGGTATAAAAGGCGTGCAGATTCAAGACTTGGTTCTTGATTCAGTAGGATTCTACGTAAATGACTATAAATTCGAGGGTGTTACTAATCTTACTATTCAAAATAGCCCGTCGCAGTTTTTCTATGTTGTTGGTGATTTTGAAAATTTGGTTGTTCGCAATATTCATACAGAACCATGGGATTGGCACTGGGAGGATGATTCGGATATGCCATTTGTATTAAAAGAAGGTACAGCAAAGAAAATAGTCGTTGAGGATTGTAATCTAGAAACGGACGTAATAGCCGTATGTGACGAGTTTGTCATTCGAAACACAAAGGTTGAGCATTATTCATATAGTAGTCAGCAAACTGATGAGGGCACAACCAAACCAAGTAAATGGAAGACTCAGATTGCTAAGCGGTTCATGTGCAAGAACTGTGTTCTAATTGTGAATGATTTGGATTACGACGATTTTTGCGAAGGGTGTGAGATGGTGTTCGAAAATGTTACTTTGGTCCTGAAAAACGGCACTCAACTGACAAATTTCAGTGCTACATTTACCAATAGTCAGGCTAATTGGAAACAGTACATGAAATAATAGGAAGGTATATGAGGAAGATAATAAAAAACCTAACCTTTTTGTTGGGGGTTCTCTTACAAATTAGTACAATAGTTTATGCGCAAGAAGGTAATGAGGGGCAAAAGGTAAAACTTTACCATAATGGCAAGGTGACACATCAGCTGACAATGGATAGTGTGACTGTTGCAGAAACTGTTGGACCTGTGATTCCTGGGAAGAATTGTGCACTAATATACTACGATGTTGAAGTTGGGAAAAACAAACTCATATTAAATGGTGTTGAAAAGAAACTCACTGTGCCAGATGACCCTGATCGTTACATATTACACTCCATAATTGCCCAAGGCCAAGATGTCTATGTGTTAGGAGTAAAATACTATAAAGATGGAAAGGCTGAATGGACAGAAGGAGAAAAATATGTGATTTGGAAGAATTATGAGTTTCTCTATAGTGTTACCGATATACAATTGATACAACCTTACGCTAAAGGATTCAGGGTTGATGGTAATGATATTTACATATGGGGTTACTCTCAGTCAAGTTTGGATGCCCCAGATGGGTCAGACAGAGGTTTCTATATTAAGAATCAAGAGAACGCAAGGGTGTCTAATGTCCCCTTTACAGGGTTCGATGTTTCAAATGGGGATAAATATGCAGTGTATTCTTATAGAGGATACTTCTCGTATCATTCAACAGATAGGTTTTATTCAAATTTTGGACAAATCTGGCGAATGTGGCATAACGGAGATGTTACAGATATACAAAGGGGTGACAGAAGTAAACTGGCTTATGTAAATGATTTAGTTTTGTTCAACAATGTCCCATATGCAATTGGTTATACACAAATCTTGACAGTAAAGAATGGAAAAGGGACGGAATCTTGGTATACGACATATTCTATTGGAAATCAATCGTTTGATGTTCCATTTGATATACCTGGCAACGATGCTGACAGATCAGAAGGACTAAGAATCAGGGTCGATGATCAAGGGAATGTGTATATGCTAACATCCTACCTACATCGCACGTTGGGTGAAAATAATAAAGATGTATACAGGGTTTTGAAGAATGGTGCAAAGTTGTATGAACTAGAGGTGGATAAGAAGAGTATTTATGGTGATACAGGTAATAATAACGTAACCAATCTGTATATTGACGGTACTGATGTTTATGTGATGGGTGGTGGCTATAATTATGAGAATGATGTGATTACTTGTAATTTTTACCTATGGAAAAATGGAGAACCTATATGGAGTTCTGGCAACAGAAGCAATATCGTAGATATGGTTATATATTAATTGTATTCAGAGCACCCATAATATAGTTTCACATCACTCCGTCAGTAGAATTCCCGGAATTAGACATAACATTAAAAGTGGGAGGAAAAATGCTTTCGTTTTTCCTCCTACACGATTATTCAACTATTTCATCTCAATGGAGCCAATCTGGAAGATATGCTTATCAAAACCAGGAATTAATATCATTCATTCCAAAGACGGTAGTGCAAAGAAAGTGTTTATAAAATCAGTACACCTCAGAATGTATTTACCTGTTTTGTATCCTTTATTCTGTTAGTTTGGGTAATTGAAGTTTTAACTTAGGTTTCTTGTCTTGAAGGGGAGTGGGAGCTGTTTTTGCCTTGGCCCTGTTTGTGGCTACATTGGTAACGATAAATGTATCATCATAGACACCAAAGGAGCCTGCGTCAACATAGTATTTGATGTAAAAGTGGAATACGGGAAGCGGGCCGTCAGTATCTACATAGCCTCCATTAACATCACTGACCATGATTGTTCCGTAACTCGGATGTACGTATCCCGTAGACTGGTCTTGGAATGAAATCCAATTGTAGTTTTGGTTCCAGGTAAATTCCAATCCTTCATCGTTTAAAATGAAGGGAACCATTTTGCATTGGTTGGGGTCGGTAGATAACTGATAAATTACCCCAGGCATCTCTCCTCCGAATAGAGATGAATTGAAATATCCCTCGTATGTTGGCTTCCATTCTGGTTTTTCCCCATATACTTCGTGTCGATTAATACTTTGAGATGCGTCCTCGTTCGAGAAGGTTATATTCATATCAAACACCCAACCATCGAATGTGCCGGTTCCTGTTGCGTAAACAACTTGTCCCCAGGTGTCGTTGTAGGCATATTGACGAGGCATCGTTACGTTATTGTTCTCGTCTACGAATAGCAACAGGTTGTGACCTGTGGCGTAAGGCGCCCGTAGACGGTAAATGTCTGCATCCGCCGCTTTTTCGTATGATACATGGTTAAGACTTGGCATCATCTCGGACTTCATGGCCGTATAATGACTCTCTGTCCAACGGTAGTCATATTCTTCCCAGGCTTGGCGATTGATGATAACGTTAACGTCTATTGGGTTGCTCTTAAGTGAGAATATCAGGCCATCCCGTTCTGCTTCACAGGTGACGTTTGCTTGATAGTGTTGCAATCCTGGATATTCGGCAGGATGTCCTGTGAATTGTTCGCCCCAATTATATTTGTATGCGCTGACAAATGGGTCCTCATAAAGATATTGGGTATTAACTATTCCGTTTTCATTTACATCAAATTCCATTTGCCACAGATTAAGGTTGATACGATACGGAAAGTCGCTATTGTCGGTAGTATATGCACGACCCTCTCCTTCCATTTTCAGGCTACATACCTTAATGTTTTCCGTGCCGGCCAGTCGTTCCATATCAAGGACCTCTACGCTGTTTGCCACGAGAGTGGGTGCATAGCTGTATCCTTGTCTGTAACCTGGCTTATCACCTACATAAACCCTGAAACTGACCGTGTTGGATGTGTATTGGACGATGGGTAAACCTTTTACATAGCTCTTTATGCGAAGATATATGTATGGCTCACCGCTGGCAGGCTTGCCTTGTTGCTTTAGAAGCCATGCTAATGTGTTGGATAGGGTAGTGCAATAGATAAATGTTTGTTTTGTTCCGAAATTATCTGTTGAAGTTGAGAGGTGTTTTGTCCGATCTTGTGGGAAGCTGGGTGAAAGAGATACTTGTAGTTGGCTTTCAAATGAGACATTTCCGTCATTCTCTGGCAGTGTGTAACTAAAGAGAATCCGTTCGACAGAATCAAGTGGCAATACTTCTATCTTGTCGACGAATTTGGGAATGTCGAGTGTCATATTGCCATGTATGCTGTTACGTATGGCTTCTTCGTCGGCAGGCTGATAGTTTGCCTTATAAACATCGGATGGGTCTGGGTTGTTAACCTCATTCAGCGCCGCATTGTATTTTTCTTCTGTTGTTGGGAAAACAAAGTTCATCCATGCAGGACGTCCTTCTGTATTAAAGCGATAGTCATAAGGTACGTTGGATTCGTCATAATCACGCGTTACGGACAAGTTTAGACGTTTCATGTCAAAGAATGTCTGTCCCTCGCCCCACAATTCAATACGTTTCTGTTTGATGATCTCATCTATAGCAGCCTGTTTGTTATGTGCAGAGAAAGTATAGCTGGGGTCGCGGTACTGTATCATGAACAAGTTAATCATCTGCTGAGCCTGTTGTATTTCCCCTTGTTGTGCCGCTGCTTCAGCCTCGATGAAGTACATTTCTTCTACACGCATTAGGGGGAATGCACTTGATGCACCAACTCTGTGATTGTCTGCATTGCCTTGGCTAGGACGGAATTTGATGCTGGCATAACCAGGAAGAAATCGGTTAATGTCAGAGGCGTATTCAGAAACAACAGATGGTATCTGTTCATTTAAGGTATTATTGTCAGGACTTATCCACAGCAATTTGCGTACATCCGTGTCTGGAATACGTTCATACATCTTCTTATCTATAAAAAGATACATATCAGTTTCTGGACCCGTATAACCAAATGTGGTTTGGTTACTGACCCATGATGTCCAGTTAATGATACTTGAAATAACGGCATAATCATCAGGAAAATACTGCACAGCCCACATCCAACATGTAGGGTCGTTAAATCCCTTAGTGGCACTTAGCATTTGCTCGCGATTCATTGGTTTTGTGGTGGTGGCTTCGATAGCAAGACGTGCATACCGTTGCGCCTTTTCATAATCACCTATCCAAAGATAGAGGCGAGCCTTTAAGCCATAAACAACATCCAGGTGTGGCAAAAGATGACTGTCTATATCAAGTTCTGGTATCAGTTTCTCTGCCAAATCTAAATCGTCCAGTATGAATTTTGCCATCTCTTGGCGTGTTGCACGAGGGGCGTAGTAATAACCTGTCTGTTTGTCAATCTCAGTTTCCTCCGTAATGATGGGAACGGTTAAGCCTGTTACATTCTGGCCAGAGGCAGAAATAGGATTGGTGCGATCATTGGGTAAGAACTCGTACATACGTGCCATATCTAAATAGAGTAAGGCGCGGGATGCGTAGGCTACACCCAACAATCCTTTTTGGGCATCTTGCCCCTTGCAAGCGGCAATCCATTGGTTGGCCTCTGTCACCATATCGCGTTGGTATCCCCAGACATAGTGAGAATAGTAATATGCCGTACCCTGATACATATTTTTTGCCCAGCTAGAAAAATGGTCATACCCCTTCTGAGTACAAGTCATGTCTTCTGTCATTACATCTCGAACGTGCATGATAGCTCCATAGCCGAACATATAGTGGTTTGAACTATAGATTGACTTCCATGAAAGGTTCCATGGCAGATTGTCCCGGCCAAAACAAATGCTTCTTATTTGATCCATGGAGAGGGTCATAGTAGAGTCGGCATATAAATCTATGGCTTTTGCAGAGTCATTAAACGCCATCTCGTAGAAATCGTTAAATGTAGAGACGGCTCCGTCAGTGGTCTTTACCTTCAGTTGTATTTGGGCAGTAGCTACAAGAAACGTCATTGCGGCTACCAATATAGAAATCAGTCTTTTCATATGTAGTCCCTCCCTTTGTTATTTTTTGATAAACTTAAAGACCGTCTTTCCGGCTTTAGCAATATAAATGCCGCTTGGCAGCATACTAGTGTCAATGGGTGTGTCCCCCTCTGAGGTTTTGGTGGAGAAACGCTGACGACCGTTGGAATCGAAGATGCTGACCGGAGTACCTGCAGGCAGTCCGCCAAGATTCAGCTTGCCTTGTATGCTCCCGGCATCAAACAATTTCAGTTTGTCAATGCCATCAATGACGTCATCGCCGAAGAACATTTCTACTTGTAGCGGATGTAAGTCAATGTAAGAGTGGGTGCTGTCATTCTCCTCTACAACCAGTCTGATATTATTCTGGTAAACATAGTAGTTGTTGCCGTACGGACTGTACAGCCAGATATCAGTTATCCGTTGTTCCAGAATCGAGCCGTTTACGGTAATAACATAGTCGGGCGTTTGTGCATGTATGCCTAAATGGTAGCAAAAAAATACGGCGAAAGCCAACATTATAGGTAATTTTTGTTTCATGGTGATACGTGTTTGTTAATAATGGATATGTAGTTCGCTGCAAATATACGAAAAAAATGGATGTGCCAAAGGATTCGTTAAAAAAAATATGCATTCCTATTAACGGGTGAACTGTAGACTTTGCAAGTATTCTGGCAAATAGTCCGCAGTAGGCGGACTGCGAGTCCGTGCGGGACGGACAGACAGTCCGCTAACTGCGGACTATATAAAGTGTGGCAGATAAAACTGAAACTTAGGCTTTCTGCGCTGCTACTATTTGGTCTATTGCCTGGTTAACTACGGAGCGGGGACAACCTACATTCATACGCATGTAACCCTTACCGCCAGGTCCGAACATAGCACCGGAGTTAAGGCCTACGCGGGCTTTGTTGGCAAAGAAGTCATCCAACTCTTCCTGTGTCTCATAGCCTAATCCTCTGCAATCCAAGAAAACGAGGAAACTGGCTTGCGGGCGTATGGGAACAATCTGGGGGCATTCCTTCTGTAGGCGCTCACAGAGCAAGTCTATGTTGCCTTGCACATAATCCAGCATCTGAGTCTTCCACTCTAAGCCCTGGGGGCTATAACAGGCAGCTGCGCAGTCGTAGGCAAAGACGTTGCCCAGGTCGAAGTCATTCCCCTCGATATAGGTGAAGAACTTGCGACGCTTCTTGGGTTCATAGACAATAGCCTGCGATACCACAATGCCCGGCATATTGAAGGTCTTGCTCGGAGCCTGAAGCGTAATGCTGTTTTGGCGGGCCTCATCGCTGACGCTGGCAAAGGGGATATGTCGGCGTCCTTCCAGCAGCATGTCGCAGTGAATCTCGTCGCTTACCACCAAGACACCTTCTTCGGCGCAGATATGGGCCACTTCCTGCAGTTGTTCTCGTGTCCAGCAGATACCTGCGGGATTATGAGGGTTGCAGAGAATCATCATCTTGCAGCCTTTGATATCGCGACGCAGGCTATCCATATCCATGGTGAAACTGTCCTGGGTGCGAACCAGCGAATTAAAGACAATCTGTCTGCCGCTGTGCTCCGGCACTATGCGGAAGGGGTGATAGACAGGCTCCTGAATAAGGATCTTGTCGCCTTCGTTGGTGAAGCACTGCACGCACAGGTAGATACCGCATACCACACCTGGGATATAGGTAACCTCCTCGCGTTTCAGGTCCATTCCGAATTGTTCCAGATTCCATTGGCATATGTTATTCCAATAGGCATCGTGACTGCAGGTATAGCCTATGATACCTTGCTGCAGACGACGTTGCATGGCTTCCAGAACGAAGGGTGGGGTACGGAAGTCCATATCGGCTACCCACATGGGTATTACATCCTTGCGGCCGCAACACCAGTCAACCTTGTCGTACTTCATGCAGTCCGTACCAAGGCGCGGAACAATCTCAGAGAAATCGTATTTCATTGAACATTGAGTATTGAACATTGAACATTGAACATTACGCTAATAGCTAACCGCCCTTTTTTACTTTTGATTCTTAACGTAATAATCACAGCCAGTCTGTACGTTCTTCAGCAAAGCTTTGCTAGACATAGTAGCGCCAGTGACGGCATCCACCTTTGCTTTGGCGGCCTTCTTTACGTCCATACCCTCCCACTTAGGCAGCATATCTTTTTTGATTAAAGCCCAGAATTTGGGAGTTTCGGCATTGCGAAGGGGCTTAATCTTTTCTATCTTTCCATCCTTGATGTAGATCTTAACGGGGACTACATCGGCATAGCCTTTGACATCTGGGCAGAGTGTAGTAGTGTTGACTACCATCGTACCCTGTTCTTCTGAAATGGGTGAGTCCTGGACAAAACTCATCAGCGTGAGTGACAGGACGGATAAAACTAACAATCTTTTTTTCATTATCTTTTCCTTAATATTTCGGCAATGCGCCCCATCTGGTTGGGTATACGGATGTGTTGCGGACACTTGGGAAGGCACGCCTCACAATCGGTACACTTAGTGGCCCATTGCTTTTTGTCGAGTTCTTTCTGGAATATCTTGTTAACACCTTCAAGGCGTTTCTGATAGTCTGCCGCTGTTTTGTCAGGCAAAGGCAGGATACCATCGTTGACAGCCTTGTTGTACAGCGCAAAGTTGCGTGGAATGTCAAGTCCGAAGGCGCAAGGCATACAGTACTTGCAGTCGGTACAGGGAATGACGGGGACACCGTTCATCTTGTCGGCAATCTTGGCCATAAGTGCGAATTCACTGTCTGTGCATGGCTCAAGGGGCGAATAGGTGGCAACGTTCTCCTGCAGGACCTCCATCGTAGTCATACCTGAGAGGACTGTCAGTATGTTGGAATGTGAACCAACCCAGCGAAATGCCCATCTTGCGGGGGTATCAGCGGGACGTTCGGCTTTCAGCATCTTCAGCTCTTCTTCCGGCACATTAGCCAGACGTCCGCCCAGAAGCGGCTCCATGATAACACACTGAATGCCGGCCTTCTCGAGTTTGTTGTACAGATACTCGGCGTCGGTATTGCCTCTTTGGGTATTGGCATGGCGCCAGTCTATATAGTTCATCTGAATCTGGACGAAGTCCCATTCAAAGTCGTCGTTGTTGTCTATCAGATAGTCAAAGGTCTCGATACTTCCGTGGAAAGAGAAGCCCAGGTTGCGGATGCGACCGGCCTTACGTTCCTGTTGGAAAAACTCCAGAACGCCGTTATCTTCGAAACGCTCCTTGAATTCGTCGGGGCCCTTGCCGCCTACGCTATGCAGCAGATAATAGTCGATATAGTCCACCTTCAGCATCTCCATAGAATGCTGGTACATTTGCTTGCAGCTTTCAAGGTTCCATTGGTTACGACCGAAGTTAGACAGTTTAGTGGCTACAAAGTATTTATCGCGGGGATGACGGGAGAGAGCTTTGCCCACAGCCTCTTCGGAATGGCCGTTGTGATAGATGGGAGCTGTGTCGAAGTAGTTCACACCATGAGCCAGCGCATAGTCAACCTCTTGGTTAACCATATCCTGGTTGATGCTGCGATTGTTGGTCGGTAGACGCATCATGCCATATCCCAGGAGAGATACCTTATCGCCTGTTCTGCGATTCTCGCGAGTGGACATTTGGGCAGGGTCAGCTGTCTCGCTTTCAAATTTGCCAAAAGCACTAAGCGGTGTCATCGTCATGATTCCAACTGCTGATGCACCACCCCATCCTAATCTCTTTAAGAAGTCGCGACGACTTCTGTTCTGTTTGTTCTCTGCCATATTAGTTCAGTAAGTTAATGAATGATTATGCTGCTTTGAGTAATTCTCTGATGTCCTCTATAATACAGAAAAGTTCTTCTACGGTCTCTGCCCTGAGCATTCGGATGCGTGTCTCGCGGAAGTTGGGAATGCCCTTGAAGATGGGTGTCGCTGCCAGATGACGGCGTACATGCAGGATGCCTCTGTATTCGTCTATTCGTTTTACGGAGGTGAGGACCTGTTGCTTAAGAATGTCTATCTTCTCGTCTAATGAGAGCGGAGTCTCGGGATGCGTTATCTCGTGGAATATCCATGGACGGCCAAACGTAGCCCGACCAATCATAACGGCGTCTACGCCGTAGCGGTCAAAGTTCTCGCGTGCCTGCTCTGCTGTGGTAATGTCTCCGTTTCCTATGATGGGGATGTGCATGCGAGGGTTCTGCTTTACAGCTCCTATGAGTGTCCAGTCCGCCTCGCCGGTATACATCTGGGCGCGTGTTCTTCCATGTAGGGTAAGGGCCTGAATGCCACAATCCTGAAGACGCTCAGCCAAATCTACAATAAACGGAGTGCCTGAGGGTAGGTAGAGTGATTTCTCGTCCCATGCCAAACGAGTCTTTACCGTTACAGGAGTTCCTGGGACGGCATCTACTACAGCTCGTGTGATATCCAGGAGCAGCGGAACATTCTGCAGCATGCCGCTTCCTGCCCCCTTGCCTGCCACTTTCTTGACGGGACATCCGAAGTTGAGGTCCAGAACATCTGGATGTGCCTGTTCCACCACAATCTTGGCAGCTTCACGCACAGAATCCACATCCTTTCCGTATATCTGAATGGCTACGGGGCGTTCGTCGTCACAAACCTGCAGTTTCTCAAGGCTCTTGTTGACCATGCGTATCAGTGCATCGCTGGATACAAACTCAGAATACACCATGGCAGCTCCCATCTGCCGACATAGCAGACGGAACCCGATATCTGTGACATCCTCCATGGGTGCCAGCAGAACGGGACGTTCTCCCAGATTAACGTTTCCTATGTTCAAAGTCTGATATTACGTAATCCTATTGATAAGATAACAATTGGCTGTAAGAGTTTAATTTCCTTTTGCCTTAAACGCCAATGCATAAAGCTTCATTTGCTTTAACATAGCCAGAAGTCCGTTGCTACGTGTCGGAGACAGATGTTCGCGCAAGCCTATTTTCTCTATGAAATAAAGGTCTGCGTCCAGAATCTCCTGTGGAGTGTGGTCGCTGAGGACCCTGATGAGTAGCGCCACTATACCTTTAACGATAAGGGCATCGCTCTCAGCTTGGAAATGAAGCAGGCCGTCCTGCATGTCGGCTTGCAGCCACACACGGCTCTGGCAGCCGTCTATAAGATTCTGCTCTGTCTTGTATTTGTTGTCGAGTGGTTGCTGTTCGCTGCCCAAGTCAATGAGCAGCTGGTAGCGGTCCATCCAATCGTCGAAATCTGCAAATTCCTGAACAATCTCGTCTTGTATCTCGTTTATTGTCATAGTTCCTCGTTATATATGAGTTGTGTAAGTGTCTGGCCTACAGCCTCCAGGACATTGGGATCGATGTTCTCTGGTGTATCGTTGACTGTGTGCCATGTGGGACCGAAACTGCTTGGTCCGTCTGTAAAGTTAGGTATAATGTCGATGCAGGGAACGCGGGCAAAGCGGTTTACGTTTACGTGGTCATCCATCACATAGCCGCCCTCCCTGTTCTGGGGGAAATAGTGTCCGTATCCTATCTGGTTGCCTAAACGCCAGATCAGGGTTACTATGGGCTGTGCGAATTCCTGGCTTACCTTCTCGGGAGGGAATACACTTCCTCGTCCACCAACCATATCCAGCAGGATGCCATAGCGGGCACGGTAGCCTTCCTCGCGCGCTTTCTCTGCCCAGAACTTCGAACCTAAACACCACGTATGGCTGTTAGATTCTTCTGTCTCAGCCCATTGGGGTGTTCCCATATCCTCTGCGTCAAAGCAGACGAAGTCGATACCCACCTTTACTGGGGTTTCCTGTAGGAGACGACAGAGCTCCATCATCATAGCCACTCCGCTGGCGCCGTCGTTGGCTGCCACGACAGGTTTGTGGTGATTCTTCTCGTCAGCATCGTTATCTGCCCATGGACGACTGTCCCAATGGGCGCATAAAAGGATGCGGTCATTATTCTCAGGGTTTACCTTAGCAATAATGTTGTTGGCAGCTCGTGTTGATCCGTCCCACAAGGTAACCTCGCAGGGCTGTTCCTCAACCTGAGCACCTAAGCGCTTAAACTGTTCAACAAGGTACTGCTGACACAGGGCAGCTTCATTAGAACCCGTTACACGGGGGCCGAAGTTGCACTGCTCCTGAATGAACTTCATGCATGTGTCGGGATTGAAAGTGGGGCAGGGGGCCAAGGCTATGGTATCAGCTGCTCCATTATTGCTTCTTGTATTTCCGCCACAGGCAGAAAGTAAGCAAGCCAAAACGGCTAAAAGAAAATATCTCATTATTGTAAATAAGCTTAAATGTTCTGTATCTGCTCCATTACACGGAGGAAGTTTCCGCCCCAGATCATCTGAATCTGTTCCTCGGAGTAGCGTTCTTTCAGCAGGCGACGGGTAAAGTTGATAACCTCCGATGCATTGGCCATGCCTGGTACACCTCCATCGCCGTCGAAGTCCGTACCTATGCCCACATGCTCGATACCCATAACGTTCACCATGTGATTCAGGTGCTCTACGGCATCCAGAATGGTAGCCTGTCCGTCTGTGCGCAGGAATCCGTTATACATGGTAACTTGGGCAACACCACCTTTTTGGGCCAGTGCCTTCATCTGTTCATCCGTAAGGTTACGGGGATGGTCACACAGTGCCCGAGCACTGCTATGGCTGCACACTATGGGTTTCTGGCTTACCTCGAGGGCGTTGTAGAAACTGGATTCGGCAGCGTGGCTCAAATCCACCATAATACCCAGGCGGTTCATCTCCAGGACAACCTTTTCACCAAATTGGCTTAATCCGCCATGCTCGGCATTACCTTTGGCCGAATCACAGATATCGTTGTCGCCATTGTGGCAAAGTGTCATATACACAATGCCGCGTTTGGCAAAGTGCTCCAGCTGGCTGAGGTCTTTTCCTATGGCATAGCCATTCTCTATCCCCAGCATGATGGCTTTCTTACCCGCATGCTTGAGGCGGGCAATGTCTGCTGGTTTATAGGCAATATCCACGGCTGTGCAGTTGGCAGCCACCATCTCCTCTATCTGTGTCAGGATGCGGTCGGCCTTTGCTGTCGCTGCCAGAAGAGATTCTGCGTCACGTTCGCCTTGTTTTAGATAAGCTACCATAATGGAGGCATCCAGAAAGCCTTCCTTCATCTTGGGAAGGTCCACCAGCACCTTGTCTGTTCGTTTGGCGAACATATCGGCAGTAAAGCCTTCCGAGAAGAACATGGGTGTATCGCAGTGGCTGTCCAAAGTTATAATGCGACTGTGAACACGTTTGGCTTCCGCAAAGGTTGAGGCTTCTGATACAAGCCAGTTAAAGAGTGGCATCATACAGCTGTCGCCCCTTGTGATGAAACATTCCGGGTGCCACTGAACGCCTATGATGCTTTTAAACTCATTGCTCTCAACGGCCTCTATTACACCATCTGTGGCCTTTGCTGCAATGCGCAACAGAGGGCCAGGCGTTCGTACGGCCTGATGGTGGAAAGAGTTGACGGGCAGTCCTTTCTCGCTGACCTCAGGGAAGAGGCTGGCAAGGGTGCTTCCGGTTTCCGGCTTAACAGAATGAGAGGCGTAGGCACGATCCAGGTCCTGGTCGTGTTTCACCAATGGTGATTCTGTATACTGCGTGTTGAGGTCTTGGTAGAGTGTTCCGCCCAGAGCGGCCACCAACACCTGAATACCTCGGCATATTCCTAATATGGGAATCTGTCGGTTGTATGCCTCGCGAACCAGACGTAGTTCCATCTCATCGCGTTGCGGACATATGCTGTGCAAGCCGGGAATGGGTTCTTCTCCTAGTAAGAGGGGATTGATGTCACCTCCTCCGGACAGCAGGATACCGTCTACTTTATCGAGGGTCTGGCAAAGGGCGCTTGTGTCGTCATAGGGTGGGAGGACCATAGGAATACCTCCAGCCTGCAGGACAGACTCGTAGTAGCCCTGCGCCAACTCGCATCCTTTGGCGCCAAAGTTACCTGTGATGCCTATTATGGGGCGTGCTGCTTGCATAAGGGATTATTCCTCGTCCAGTGATATAGGCCTTGCCTCTTCGCGCTGAAGACCAATGGGAACTTCCTTCTTGATGCTCTGCTTCAGCGAAATCAGAGTTTCTGTTGAAACAACGCCGGCAATCTCCTGAAGACGGTTGTTCAGCAACTCCATCAGGTGGGCATTGTCACGAGCATATAGCTTAACAAGCATTGTGTAGGGACCTGTGGTAAAGTGGCACTCTACGATTTCGGGGATTTTCAGGAATTCCTGAACAACACCCTTGTACATAGAACCCTTCTCGAGTTTGATACCTACATAAGTGCAGGTAGTGTATCCCAAACTGGCGGGATTGACATGATATCCGGAGCCAACGATAACGCCCATATCGATCAGACGCTGTACGCGCTGGTGAACGGCTGCTCTGCTGACGCCACATTCTGCTGCAACATCCTTAAAGGGAATTCTTGCATTGTTTGAGATAATCTCAAGGATTTTCTTGTCTAGGTTGTCGATCTTTTCCATAAAACAATTTTTATATATAATATTTTGATAGCAAAATTACGACTTTTATGCAATTGTTGAAAGAAAAGGGACAAAAAAAAGACACCAAATGATGATTTTGGTGTCTTTTTGCTTGTTTTATGATGAATTATTTCACAATCTCCAGTAACTCAACGGTAAATATCAGTGCAGAGAAGGGTGTAATCTTGCCCTGCTCTCTGTCTCCGTAAGCTAATTCCTGAGGAATGTAAAGCATCCACTTACTACCCACGGGCATCATGGTCAGCGCCTCGGTCCAACCCTTAATCACTTGATTAGCAGCGAAAGTGGCAGGTTGGTTTCGCTTATATGAGCTGTCGAACTCAGTACCGTCGATAAGGTGGCCTTCGTAGTTCACCTTTACCTTGTCGGTAGCCTGAGGAATCTCGCCCGTTCCTTTGGTAAGGATCTTGTACTGCAGACCACTGGCAGTCGTCTGTACGCTGTCAGCCTTGGCGTTCTTCTTCAGAAACTCCTCGCCTGCAATACGGTTGGCACCGTACTTCTTCTCCATCTTTACCTTATGGTAGTATTCCATTTGCTTCTTAACAACAGTCTGGATGCTATCCATACTGATGTTCATATTAGCACCTGTAATACCATCCTGGAAACCCTGGACGAAGAGTGCTTTGTTCAGGATATCAACGCTGTCGTTAATCTGCTTGTTGGCCTGGGCTATCACCTGATTCTCTACCTGAGAACGGATCTCTATACCAGCCAGACGAGCCTTCTCCTTCTTATCGGCTTCTGTGAGTTCTGTCTGCTGGAAGCCCTTCACAAAATCCTCCAGATAGGCTACATCCACACCCATGCGCTGGGTCAGGTAGTTTGTCAGGCCATTGGTGTTGGCCTTACCAAACATGTAGCTGAAGGTATCAACAGAAACGGTGTCTACTACCTCAACGGGAGCTTTATCCTTCTTGTTTGTCTTCTTCTTGCTTGCAGCAGAAGTGCCTAAAGCCAGAAGTGCGCAAAGAGAAAAAAGAAATATCTTCTTCATTTTCTTTTTAATCTCTAATCCCTAATCTCTAATCTCTAATCCCTAATCCAATTACTTCTCAATGCCAACCAGTTCGATCTTGAAGATCAGGCAAGAGAAAGGCTTAATCTTACCAGCCTCGCGCTCAGCATAAGCCTGCTCCTGGGGAATGTAAACCATCCATGTAGAACCTACAGGCATGTGAGTAAGAGCTGTTGTCCATCCGGGGATAACCTGGTTGCAACGGAAGGTTGTAGGTTCGCCACGCTGGTAGCTGCTATCGAAGATAGTATCGTTGATGAGCTTACCCTCATAGTTAACCTTTACACGGCTGGAGTCAGCGGGAATCTCGCCATTACCCTCTGTCAGAACCTCATAGTAAACGCCATTGTCCAACTTCTGGATGCCGCTCTTCTTGGCAATCTTAGCCATGAACTCCTCGCACTCCTTCTTGTAGTCGCCATACTTCTTCTCTGTCTGTGCAGCCTTAATGCTCTGCATCAGATTCTCGCGGGTAGCAGTAGCCTCGTCAACTGACATCAAACCGCCCTTACCTGTAGTACCGGCAACGAAGCCAGCCAAGAGGTTCTTCAGGCTGATGGTCTGAGTGCTGTCCTCGCCGAAGAGCTCGTAGTTGATACCCTTAACCCACTGCTGGCTGATCATCTGACCAATGCGAAGACCTGCATAGTATGCGCTCTTCTTCTTGTCATCGCCAGCGTTGGCACCGTCGTTCAGACCCTTAACAAACTCATCGATGAAAGTTGTGTCTACACCCTCGCGCTGAGCCAGATAGTCCTTCAGACCCTGTGTCTGAGACATACCGAAAGCATAGCTCAGGGTATCAACGTCAGTTTTCAAGTTAGCCTTAGGAGTACCATTACCACAAGAGGCCATAATGGCAGCCAGAGCAACGGCTGCGATAAAAGAAATCTTTTTCATTGTCTTAGTTTTTTTTATTTTGTTAATGATTTTATTTCGTTATTACGACTTCGTTTAGAGAACCTTTATCAGTTCTACGTCGAAGATAAGCGTGCTGTAGGGAGGAATCTGTGCTCCGGCACCGCGCTCGCCATAGGCCAGCAGATAGGGGATGTGGAAACGGAACTTAGCACCCTCCTTCATTAGCTGGACACCTTCAGTCCAACCTGGGATAACCTGGTTCAGTCCGAAGTCGGCTGGTTCGCCGCGCTTATAGCTGCTATCAAACACAGTACCGTCCAACAGACGGCCTTCGTAGTGGCAACGGACGGTATCTGTAGCCTTGGGGCTCTTGCCGGTTCCTTCTGTCAGAATCTCGTACTGCAGGCCGCTCTTGGTCTGTGTAACGCCGTCGCGCTTTGCATTCTCCTCCAGGTAAACCTTGCCTTCTGCAATGGCAGTCTGTGCCTGTTCTTTCTCTTTCTTCTGGAAATACTCGTTCAGCATCATCTGAGCCTCCTGGCTGGTCATGGCAGTCTCCTTGCCAGACATCACATCACCGATGCTCTTTGCGAAATCTTCAACGCTGAAATCCTCAATGTTCATACTCTTGAGCTGATGGCCAATGCCAAGGCCCAAAGCGTAGCTAATTTTGTTCATTCTTAGAATACATTTACTATTATGCGGCGCAAAATTAATACATTTTATTTATC
>Ga0265301_10001750_pt1 | contig 27140 bp, 18 predicted proteins | sample AusTroGonzalo_MG_2_FD_193488 | JGI IMG/M metagenome (GOLD analysis project Ga0265301, IMG submission 193488) | Bovine rumen microbial communities from tropical cattle in Woodstock, Queensland, Australia - Gonzalo_04 | ecosystem: Host-associated > Mammals > Digestive system > Stomach > Rumen ... | reverse complement strand
ATCGGTCAGCAACACCCGGTCCCCTGCACGATGGCGCAAGGCCCGCACACAATGCTCCGACTCCTCCCGACTCAATGTAATCACACTCTGTGTCAGGTCCGGATGATAAAAATATTGATCAAATACCATATTCTGTGCTATTTTTGTTCGATGTTCATCAGGCTTCCTTCTCCGACAACTCCAGCCAACGGTTGGTCTTTTCTTCCAACAGCGGACCAATTTCCGCATAGCGCTTGCCCCAAGCGGCAAACTCATCTGGACTGCCCTCACCTGCACTCATCTTGCCTTCAATGTCCTTCTTCTCCGCCTCCAAGGTCTCAATCTCCATCTCCAAGGATTCCAACTCTTTTTTCTCTTTGTACGTTAACTTATTTTTAGAAGGCTCTCGCACAGGCTTTTCTTCCACCTGACGGTTGGCTTTTTCCACCAATTTCTGGATGCGCATCTCCTTGTCTCTGGCCTGCCGGTACTCCGTATAGTTGCCGTAATAATCCTTGATCTTGCCGTCACCCTCAAATACGAAGATATGATCCACGAGCTTGTTCATCAGCCAGCGGTCGTGCGACACGATAATCATGCAGCCGCCGAAATTGGTGAGAAAATCCTCCAACAGGTTCAGCGTATCAATGTCAAAGTCGTTGGTCGGCTCATCCAGAATTAAGAAATTTGGATTTTTTAACAAAGTGATGAGCAGGTGGAGTTTCCGTTTCTCACCACCACTCAAATCATCGTAATAGGTGTATTGTTGGCTGAACGGGAATCCGAAATGGTTGAGAAACTGCGACGCGCTGATATAGTTGCCGTTGTCCATGCGGATGACCTCGGCGTGCTCCTTCACCAATTCTAACACAATCTTGTTGCCGGCGTAAGTTATGCCGTTTTGCGAAAAATATCCGAATTGGATCGTAAGGCCCGGCGTGATTTTGCCGCCATCCGGCTTTATTTCGCCCATGATCATCTTCAAGAAGGTGCTCTTGCCTGTGCCGTTCTTGCCCACAATGCCACATTTTTCGCCTCGTTTGAAGATGTAGGAGAAATCCTTGATGATGACTTGATCAGGATAGGCAAAATCCAAGTGGCTAATCTCTAGGATTTTATGTCCAATTCTTTCCGATTGCACCTTGAAAGCCTCCGGAGCAGATTCCACCTTGCGGTCCATCTGCTCTTGCAGTTTTTCAAAATTGTTGATGCGGGCGCGCGCCTTGGTGGTTCGCGCTTGCGGAGAGGTGTGCACCCACTCCAACTCGCGCCGGTAGAGGTTTCTCAACCGCTCGTGCTCAGCGGCCTCATTGGCTAATCTTTCTGCCTTTTTCTCTACAAAATAGTCGTATTTGCCCCTGTAGTGAAACAGCTTGCCGTTGCTCAATTCGAAGATGTCGCTGCACACTTTGTCCAAAAACGCACGGTCGTGCGTCACCATCAGCAACGTGATGTTGGCCGAGGAGAGATAATTTTCGAGCCACTCAATCATCTCCACATCCAAGTGGTTGGTCGGCTCGTCCAAGATGAGCAGGTCGGTGTCCGCAATCAACGTTTTGGCCAGGGCAGCCTTCTTGCGCTGACCGCCAGAGAGCTCGTTCACATTCTTGAACATGTCGTGGATGCCGAATTTGGACAAAATCTCCTTGATTCGGGACTCATAATCCCAGGCATTCAGGCGGTCGATTTCCAAAATGGCATTGTCCATGCGGGCCTGCGGAACCTCATCCATCTTACCCTGTTCCAACAACGAAACGCAGGTTTCATACTCCTTAATAGCCTTTACCACAGGTGTTTGCTCATCAAACAACGCATTCAGCACAGAATCTTCCTCATTGAAATCATCCATCTGCGGAAGGTAGGAAACCACGATGTCGTTGCGCACCACCACCTCGCCGGCGTCGGGCACGTCGCGGCCCGCAATGATGTTCAGCAGAGTGCTCTTGCCCGTGCCGTTACGGGCAATCAGTGCACTCTTCTGCCCCTTCTCTAACCCAAACGTGATGTCCTGGAAAAGCAATTTTTCCCCGACAGCTTTGGTAAGATTGTTGACAGCCAGATAGTTCATTGGACGATTTTTGAGCGTGCAAAGGTACAAAAAATGATGAGAGATTTGAGATAAGAGATGAGAGTGGAGGATTTAGAGTTGATAGTTTAGAGTTTAGGGTGGATAGAGTTGTAGTACATTTCCATATTTTTTTTAGTACTTTTGCACGTTAAAAAACAAGGATTATGCGCATTATCGTACAACGTTGCAGCCGGGCGGAGGTCCGGATCGACGGGGAGACTGTCGGACAGATTGGCACAGGATTCCTGCTGCTGGTGGGCATTACGCACGGCGACACGAAGCTGGAAGCGGAGTATTTAGCGAAGAAGGTCGCCAACATGCGGATTTTCAACGATGCAGAAGGCAAGATGAACCTGTCGTTAGCCGAAGTGGGCGGTGCGATATTGAGCATTTCGCAATTCACCCTGTACGGCAACGCGCACAAAGGGAACCGTCCGAGCTTCATAAAAGCAGCCCCGCCGGAGGTGGCGGAGCCGTTGTACGTGTATTTCAACACGCTGTTGCGCGAATTGTACGGGCTGACCGTGGAGACGGGCCGCTTCGGCGCGGACATGAAGGTCGATTTCGTCAACGACGGACCGGTCACTATCTTATTGGACAGCGCGGACAGATAGAAGCTTAATTATTTGGATTTTACAGCGATGGTCTCGATTTCCACCATCACGCCTTTGGGCAGGTCGCGGACGGCGAAGGCTGCTCTTGCGGGCGGGTTGACCAGAAAATACTGGGCATACACCTCGTTCATGGCGCCGAAGTTGGCAATGTCGCTCAACAGACAGGTGGTCTTCACCACATCATCGAAAGAATAACCGGCTTCCAGCAAAATGGCGGCGATATTTTTCATCACCTGCTCGGTTTGTGCCTTGATGCCTTCAGGAACGATGCCTGTAGCGGGATCAACCGGTATCTGGCCGGAGATAAACAACATGCCGTTGGCCTCAATCGCCTGGCTGTACGGACCGATAGCAGCGGGAGCCTTCTCTGTATGAATCACTTTTTTCATCTTATAAGATTTTGATAATTAAACAATTGTTTATTTTAAGAAGCAATGGGCAAAAATAACACTTTTATCTGTTTGTTCTTTCTCTTTTTTTTATATTTTTGCACGTAATAAAAAAACAGTATTTATGTCTTTTATTACAGATAGAATCGCCCTTGAAGGATTGACGTTTGACGACGTTCTCTTGATCCCCTCCTATTCTGACGTGTTACCCAAAGAGGTGAGTCTGCAGACCCGCTTCACACGCAATATCCAACTCAATTTGCCGTTTGTCTCCGCCGCCATGGATACTGTGACGGAAGCCAAAATGGCCATTTCCATTGCCCGCGAAGGTGGCATCGGTGTCATCCACAAGAATATGTCCATTGCGGAGCAGGCCAAGCAGGTAGCTTCGGTCAAAAGAGCCGAAAACGGCATGATCAACGCTCCTGTGATCATTACGGCTGAAAAAACGGTCGGCGACGCGCTGCGCATCATGGCCGAATACAAAATCGGCGGAATTCCGGTAGTGGATGACCAAAACCGGCTCATCGGTATTGTCACCAACCGCGACCTTCGTTTCGAGAAAAACTTCAACAAGCCCATTTCACAGGTGATGACCAAAGATAATCTGATCACCACCTCGCGCAACACGGACCTCAACCAGGCCACAGATATCCTGCAACAATACAAGATTGAAAAACTGCCTGTTGTAGCAGAAGACGGAACCCTGTTGGGACTTATCACATACAAGGACATCACGAAAGCCAAGGACAAACCATACGCATGCAAGGATGCGCAGGGTCGCTTGCGCGTGGCTGCGGGCGTGGGTATCACCACCGACGCCGTGGAGCGTGCCGAAGCCCTGGTGGAAGCCGGCGTGGATGCGCTGGTGCTGGACTGTGCGCACGGTCACTCCCAGAATGTGGTCAACGTGCTGAAAGCCGTCAAGCAACACTTCCCGGGTGTGGATGTGGTGGTGGGCAACATTGCCACGGGCGAGGCCGCCAAGATGCTGGCTGACGCTGGTGCGGATGCCGTGAAAGTGGGCATCGGACCTGGCTCCATCTGCACCACCCGTGTGGTGGCCGGCGTGGGCGTGCCTCAGCTGAGCGCCGTTTATGATGTGTACAAGACTTTGCAAGCTTACAATATCCCATTGATCGCCGACGGCGGTATCCGCTACTCCGGCGACATCGTGAAGGCGTTGGCCGCTGGCGGCAGCTCCGTCATGTTGGGCGGTTTGCTGGCCGGCGTGGAGGAATCTCCCGGCACCACCATCCTGTTCAACGGACGTAAGTTCAAGACTTACAGAGGTATGGGCTCCCTGGAAGCTATGCAGCAAGGTTCCAAGGACCGCTACATGCAAAGCGATGTGGAGGATGCCAAAAAACTCGTGCCGGAAGGCATTGTGGGCCGCGTGCCGTACAAAGGCGACCTGTACGAGGTCATTTACCAGATGGCCGGCGGTTTGCGCTCGGGCATGGGCTACTGCGGCGCCCACAACATTGAGGAGTTGCACAACGCTCGCTTCTGCCGCATCACGAACGCCGGCGTGCTCGAAAGCCATCCTCATGACATCACCATTACCGCCGAAGCACCGAACTATTCATCGGAATCCAAATAATCGATTATTAACCTTAAAATTAGCATATTATGAAAAATATTGTTGTCGGTACCGACTTTTCCAATAGCGCCATGACGGCCATGCGTCATGCTGTGGCCCTGGCCATCCGTTCCAAAGCCACCTTGCATCTGGTGTGGGTTAAAACTCCCGGCGCCAAAAGTGTGGAAGATGAGAATCAATCCGGTGAGTTTACCTCTCATTCACAAAACAAACTGCAAGAATGGATTGACCTCTGCAAGAAAGAATCCCCTGAAAGTCAGGTAAACAGCGTTATTCTGGAAGGAAAAGTGCATGTGGAAATCACGCGCTACGCCAATAATCTGCCAGAAGCCATCATCGTGATGGGTGCTCACGGCGCCTCCGGCTTTGAAGAGGGCTACATCGGCAACAATGCCTACCGACTGATCAACAATGCCGAGGTTCCTGTGCTGATTATGCGTGAAAACATCCAAATCAACCGCGACCTGCACAAGATTTTCGTGCCCATCGACATCAGCTTCGAGACCCTGCAGAAGATGAAACTCTCCATTGAACTGGCTAAGAATTTCGCCGCCCAGGTCTATCTGTTCGGTGTGGTTTATCCTAACAACAACGAAAGCCGCCATATCGTCAACGTCCAGTTGCGTCATGCCGCCGACATGTGCGACGAGGCCAACGTGCGCTACAATGTGGAGACGCACAATGTAAGCAACAACGATGTATGTAGCACCATTCTGAAAAGCGCCAGCGAACTTGACGCTAACTTGATCACTATCATGCGTGAGGAACAGGAAACCGATTTCACCGCATCCCGCAACATGCGTCAGATTTTGAGCACCTGCCCTATGCCGTTGCTCATCATCCCCAACCGGAACGCATTTTCCGTGGGTAGATAATTTTTGAATTTTCCATCATTATAATTTTGTAGAGACGCACGGCGTGCGTCTCTACGTTATTAAAAACAATATGAAAACCACCAAAAAACGCCCCTTGCGCGCCGGCAACATGCTGAACCCCACCCCTGTGGTAATGGTTTCCTGCGGCGAAACCATCGATGAATACAACATCATTACCATCGCTTGGACAGGCACGTTGTGTTCAGACCCGCCGTTGTGCTACATTTCCGTGCGTCCTACGCGCCATTCCTACGACATCATCAAGAGAACTGGAGCATTTGTTATCAACCTGGTGAACAAAGAGTTGGCTACTGTTGCCGACTGGTGCGGCGTGAAATCGGGCAAAGATTACAACAAATTCCTTGAGACCGGCCTCACGCCCGTGCGCGCTACACACGTGAGCGCCCCCATGATCAACGAAGCTCCCGTCAACATCGAGTGCAAGGTGACGCAAATCATACCCTTAGGTTCACACGACATGTTCGTCGCCGAAGTCGTGGCCGTACACGCCAAAGAAGAGCTTTTCAATAAAAAGACAGACGCATTAGAGCTGCAACGCGCCAACTTGGTAACCTATTCGCACGGCCATTACTACGACTTGGGCAAAATGTTCGGCAAATTTGGTTTTTCAGTTGAAAAGAAGAAAGTGTAGAGTTTAGAGTGTAGAGTTTAGAGATGTGCGGTTGTCGGCACACCTATAATTCCCCTTCTATTTTAGAAGGGGTGCCCGAAGGGCGGGGTAGTAATATAAAACATCAAAATTCCTTGTGAACGAAAAAAACAACATCGGCTCCCTTTTCAACCGCATCGCCGGCTCTTACGACCGGCTGAACCATCTTTTGTCTCTCAACATCGACAAACGATGGCGTAAGAAAGCGGTGAAAATGTTGCACCCTTGTGAACAGCTGTTGGATGTGGCCATCGGCACCGCCGATTTAGCCATTGAGGTTGTGCAACAGGGCAAAGCACAGCATGTTACTGGTATTGATTTGTCAACGGAGATGATGAGAATCGGCGAACAGAAAGTGGCCAAGCGGAACATGCAGGGACAAATCGAGTTTGTGGAGGGCAGTGCCCTGGCGCTCCCCTACTCCGACCAACATTTCGATGGAGTAACCTGTGCTTATGGTGTCCGTAACTTCTCAGACTTAGACCAAGGCCTGCGCGAGATGCGGCGCGTGCTCAAACCCGGTGGCCAACTCATGATTTTGGAATTCTCCTACCCAAAAAACAAACTCATCGCTTGGTTTTACGACCTCTATTTTTCACACATCCTACCCAAAATCGGTAAATGGCTGAGCAAGGACAAAACGGCCTACGACTACCTCAACCGCAGCGTCAAAAATTTCATCTGGGGCGAGGCGATGGCCGAACGCCTGCGGGCAGCGGGATTCCGTGATGTGGCATACAAAACGATGTCTTGTGGGATAACCACGGCCTACGAAGGGAGAGAGTAGTTGGAAATTTGTTGCGTACCTTCGGCACGCAGGGTTCTATAGAGACCATTACTCCCCCAAACTGCGCTCCTTTCAGTCGCTTGTTAGGGGTTATTGGGATGGCGTGCTTCCAGCACGCAAAGACAAACTGAACCAATTTCCTCTTGCACCCCATGTACCCTTTTAGAATCCCGTCCAGAACATCTCCCAGAATTTGTGTTCCATTTCCTGCCAGGTTTGGCGGGTGGCGCCGGCAAAATCTGCCGTGTATTGGTTCAGTACGTTCACCGCATCGTCTTTTTTACCGTCATTGATCAGATTCACCGTCTTTTTCTCAAGGTCGGGCAATTCATTGAAAGCCTTTTCTTCGTAGCGAGCGACGTTTTTCAGTAAATAATCTTTGGTGTAACCCCATTTCACCTGGGCCAGCTTGTTGGCTTTGCGATAGTGCCAAAGCACGGCATTCTCGTTGTAGCCGAAGTGTCCACAAATATTGAATCCAGCGGGCAGTTTGGTTTCACCGGCATAGATGGGAATGCGGGGGCTTTGGCCAGGGTTCTCCAGTGAGAACCAGCACAAGCCGCCTACCTCATCGGGCAGCCAGCTGCGACATTGGATGATGGTGGAGTAGGAACACCACGACATGGCCACGCCACGGTAGAAGGTCACTGCGCCGGGCTTCAGCATGTTGTACATGGCCCGCTCGTTGCCATCCATCCAAGGATTGGCGTTGGGGCACACCACCGTGTCAACGACAATTTCGCCATCCACTCTGCGCTTGCGGGGATAGAGCAGGTTTTGGGTTTGGTCCAGCTCAGGACAGCCTTCGTAGTTGGCGCGGAAGAGTTCCATCACGCGCTGCGGGGAGACCTTCTCGTCGGGTTTGATGGAGAAAGGCAGCTCATCGGCATCCAAGGCAAAGTGCTGCGACGGAGCCAACTGCGTGAAAATATACCACTCGCGCTCTTTGAAGTTCTTGTTGCCAGAGTAGGAAGACGGGAAAGCTTTCCACCAGATGAAATCGCCTTTGCCATCCCAGAGACCGTACTTCTTGGCCACTTTCTCAATGTTGTCAGAGCACATGAAGTAATCCTTGTTTTTGCGGTCAAGTTTGCCGATGCGGGCCACATTGCAGCTCACGGCCACCTCATCGTCGGGCACGCGCTGCGCCGCCCAGATGCCGCCGATTTTGTCGGGACCCTCTCCGAGAATTTCCATTTGCCATACCTCCTTTTTGTCGGCAATGGTGATGCACTCGCCGCCATCGCCGTAGCCGTACTGGGCAATCAACTCGCCAATCAAACGGATGGCGTCGCGGGCGTTGTCGCAGCGTTGCAAGGCGATGCGCTGCAGTTCTTCTATCAGGAACATGCCGTTTTCATTTTCCAATGTGTCAGGGCCGGAAAATGTGCTCTCACCCATGGCAAGTTGCTTCTCATTCATACACGGGTATGCCGTGTTCATGTAGGCATACGTGTGCGCCACTTCGGGAATTTCGCCGGCCAACTTCACGTTTTCCATGGCGTCGGGTGTGCTGGTGTGCATCGTGCCCTTATAGACCTTGTGCATGGTGCCAGGCTCGTGGTCGGCGGCGGGCTCCATCTTCACCCAAGTGCGATATTTGCTGTCGCACGTGTGCGAAGTGATGACAGAGCCGTCGGTCGAGGCTTTGCAGCCCACCATGATGGAAGTGCAGTTGGCGCCCACGAGTTCGGTTTCCTGGGCAAAAGCGAATGTCGCGAAAAAGCAGGCGACGGCGGTAAGAAGGATGGTTTTGAATTTCATCATGATGTTTTTTTCTTTTTTTAAGCCGCAAAAATAATCAATTTTCAACATTATTTGATTATGATATCACAGTTGGACTTATTGTCAGCACTTCAGTGCTGACGCTCCAAAATTCCCCTTCTATTTTAGAAGGGGTGGCTGTAAGCCGGGGTAGTAATATAAAGTATCAGAATACCTTAGAAAGATAAGAAATAAAAATCCATATTAACTACCCCTCCCTTCGGGCACCCCTTCTGGATTCAGAAGGGGAGTTTTTCGTGTTCCCTATTCCCTTTTTTTCCCTATCTTTGCACGCCAAAATATCACATTTATGGAAATCAAGCCTATTATTGCCCCTTCCCTTCTTTCCGCCGATTTCGGCAACCTGAAAAAAGATGTACAAATGCTCAATAAATCCAAGGCCGACTGGATTCACTTGGATATCATGGACGGTGTGTTCGTGCCCAACATCTCCTTCGGCATCCCCGTGGTCAAGGCCGTGCGCCAGCTGTCGGAGAAGCCCTTGGACACGCACTTGATGATTGTGCAGCCCGAGCGGTACATCCACGCCTTCAAGGAGGCGGGTGCCGACATGCTGACAGTGCACTGGGAGGCCTGCACGCACCTGCACCGCACTATCTACCAAATCAAGGAAGAGGGTATGTTGGCTGGCGTAGCTTTGAATCCGCACACGCCGGTGGCTGGGTTGGAAGACGTTATCAATGATCTGGATTTAGTGCTCATCATGTCGGTAAACCCCGGATTTGGAGGGCAGAAGTTCATCCCACGCGCTTTGAAAAAAATTGAAGCCTTGCGGGAGATGATTGAGCGCAACAATGCGGAGACGCTCATTGAAGTGGATGGCGGGGTGTGCCGCGACAATGTTGCCGACATCATGGCCGCCGGAGCCGATGCCTTGGTGGCCGGCAACGCTGTTTTCAAAGCAGAAGACCCAAAAAAAGAGATTTTAACTTTAAAAAACATATAAAATGAAAAAAATATTTGTTCTCTTGTTTGCAGTCATCTTTTGTGTGTCTTCTTTCGCACAAACCGTGACTTATCAAGATATCCTTGAACAGAAATCCGCCAAGGAGCTGACCGGAAAGAAAAGCGGAGATGTCATTACCGCGTATGTGGCTTCCAATGGCGTCACCTACACCAAAGGATCCACCATCACCTACGGCTATCCCAGAAGCGGTAAATATTATCTGTATTTCAAGGACATTACCGGCAGTATGCTCAGTGCTATAGAAGAAAGTGATAAAAACTCTTCCGTCAATGCCGCCAACCGTGAGGTGTACGAGCGTGTATCAAACCGCGCCGGCGGCGTTGCCACTGTTAAAAAAATTGAATGCCGTCCCATTGACCCTTTCAACCGCAAAAACAGCGGTTGTTATATTTACATGATCCTTAACCGTGGAGGATTGGCCTGCACCAACTTGGAAGAGGCAATCGCTACCCAGGAAATCATCACCAAGGCAGATCCCTCTGACGTGGCCTCCGATGCGGCCTTGGAAGAACTGAAAAAATGGAAGGAAAAACTCGACCTCCAAATCATCACGCAGGAAGAATACGATGCCAAGAAAGCCGAATTGATGAAAAAAATCAAATAAACATCCTGAAAAATGACTGCCAAACAAAGAAGTACCGCCTATTGCATGTTCGTCATCGGATCCCTGTTTTTCGTATTCGGATTCGTCACATGGCTGAACAACATCCTCATACCCTACATGCGCACCTCCTGTGAACTCACCACACAAGTGCAGGGCTATCTGGTTACTTTCGCTTTCTATATCGCCTATTTTGTGATGTCTATACCCTCTTCTTTCGTGCTGAAAAAAACGGGATACGGCAACGGCATGGCATTGGGACTTATCGTAATGGCTATCGGGTGTATGATGTTCATCCCCGGGGCAATGACACGCAGCTACCCTATCTTCTTGATCGGGCTGTTTTTGCAAGGCAGTGGATTGTCTCTGTTGCAAACGGCTAGCAATCCATACGTGACCGTGATCGGGCCGGTGGAGTCTGCCGCCCGCCGTATGAGCGTTATGGGCATTTGCAACAAAGTGGCCGGCATGATTGGCATTCTCATCCTGTACAATGCCCTGTTCAAAGGCAAGGAGGAACTCATCGCAAACATCCAAAACACACCAGCAGGGCCTGCGAAAGAACAGTTGTTGCAACAACTTTCCAGTGGCGTTATCCTGCCCTATATCATCATGACCGCCGTGCTAATCGCCTTGGTCATTTTTATCAAAACTGCGCGGTTACCGGAAATTATTGAAGAGGAAAAGAAAATTGAAGGCAAGAAAACCAGCATTTTCAGCTTTCCATACATGTGGCTCGGCGTACTGGCCATCTTCTTCTATGTGGGCGCAGAGGTTATCGCTATCGATACGCTGATACCCTACGGCGACTACTACGGAATACCCACATCCGTTTCCCATTACTTTGGCATTTACGCGCTGATTGCGCTGCTTATAGGCTATTTCTGCGGGATCTTGTTTGTGCCAAAGGTGATCTCCCAGCGCAACGCGTTAATCATTCAACTCTGCCTGTCGGTAGTGCTGGTCATCGTGGCCTTGTGCACGCACGGTTTGGCCTCCATCGTGGCCATCATTTGCCTCAGTTTCACGCATGCCATCATGTGGCCGGCAATTTGGCCGCTGGCTATCCACGATCTGGGCGAACACACGGAATTTGCCTCTGCCCTTCTGGTGATGGCCATCGTGGGCGGCGCCGTGATGCCGCTAATCTACGGCCGAATCGCCGATGTGGCCAACCCGCATGATGCCTACGCCCTGTTGTTTGTGTCGTACGCGTACATTCTGTTTTTCGCAACAATTGGGTGCAAAATCACCAAACACCAATAAATAATGTAGAGACGGTGCATGCACCGTCTCTACAAATAATCAAACGATTTAATTCATTATTTTCCGATAATCGCAGCCAATTCGTCCACGCCCTTCGGCAAATGCGGACCCAATACGCGATGGCCGGTTTCCGTAATCAACAGGTCGTCCTCAATGCGGATGCCGCCGAAATCGCGGTATTTCTCCACCACATCGTAATTGATGAAATCGGCAAACTTGTGCTCTTTCTTCCAAATGTCAATCAAATGCGGGATGAAATAGATACCCGGCTCGATGGAAACCAAGAAGCCCGGTTTCAGTTCGCGAGCCATGCGTAAGGAGGCCCAACCGAAGATATTGCTCGGGCGCACCGTCTCGTCGTAACCCACGTGAATCTGGCCCAAGCCCTCCATATCATGCACATCCAAGCCAATTTGATGGCCCAAACCATGCACCATGAACAGGGCGTGTGCTCCTAATTCCACTGCTTCTTTCACATCACCCTTCATCAGGCCCAAGTCTTTGAGACCTTGTGCGATAACCTCGCAAGAAAGGCGGTGTAATTCTTTGTTGTACATGCCCGGATGCGCAGCATCGATGGCATCCATATTGGCTTTCAGCACAATCTCATAGATTTCCTGCTGCTTGGTAGTGAACTTGCCACCTACGGGCATAGTGCGCGTGTAGTCGGAACAGTAGTTCATCAGTCCTTCGGCGCCAGCGTCCATCAAGAGCATGTTGCCCTCCTGGAGAATGCCGTTGTGCAGGTGATTGTGCAATGTCTCGCCATGCTGTGACAAGATAACAGGAAATGAAATGCCATTGCCGTACGACAGGGCAATGCCCTCTGCCAAACCTGCCAGCTCGCGCTCCGATTCGCCTGCCACGCAGCGGCGCATCACAGCGGTGTGCATCTTCACACCGATTTCGCAAGCCTTGTCCATCTCGTCAATTTCGCATTGCTCTTTAGCGGAACGCAGAGCCACAATACCTTTGATGAGCTCCAAGGAAGCCGCCTCGCGGATGTGGTTCACGTTGATGCCCGTGAGGTTGGAGAGCCAGATCTGGTTGTCGCCACGGTACATGGGCGTGAAATGCACCTTGCGGCCATCTTGTTGCGCCTTCTGGATGTAGTCTGCCAGCTTGGCCAATGGCATGGTCTCTGTTACACCGACTTTCTCTGCCAAAGAGGCAATGGTAGGCTGGTCGCCCATCCAGATGATGTCGTCAATGGTGAAGTCGTTGCCGAAGATGATGGATTTGTGCGCGTCAAAGTCGATGACGGCGGCAATGTCGGCGATGGAGAGGCCGAAGAAATAGAGGAAATCGCTGTCCTGACGGAAATTGTAGGTATTGTCGGGATAGTTCATCGGAGCCTCGTGATTGCCGAGGAACACCGCAATGCCGCTGCCCACCGATTGCGTGAGTTTGTCGCGGCGGTTTTGATAAACGGATTTTTCAAATAAAGGATTCATTGTTATTGGGTTTTTAATTGATTTTTCGCGGTTTATATCGGTAGAGACGGTGCATGCACCGTCTTTACAATGGTTATTGGACAATTATTTTTTTATTCAAAATGAAATCGTGGCCCGTGACGCGCAACACGTACACGCCTGCGGTCAAATCGGGCAGGTTGATGGAATGTTCGTTCTGAAAGTGAGCCTGCTCCGACCACACCATTTGGCCGGTGAGGTTGTACATCTGGAACACCGCTTCGGTTTCTACCTCCACAGGCGCGGAAATGATGATATGATCGGTGGCGGGATTAGGGTAAACCATCCATCTTGAGGGCATGGAAAGCTCTGCAATGCCGTTGGGGTTGAAGGCGTTCACGGAGTCGGCACCCCAGATTTTGCCCACCAATTCGGGAAAGTCGATGAACGGGTTACGGTTGTTCTGGAGGGCATAGACAGCGTTGTTGCGGTCAATTTCTTTCTGGCTAACGGGGTCTTCGTTATGCCAGCGGATAAGCATGTTCAGCGCCCACGGTTTGAGCGAACCGCCGGAGAACATGGACTGCGCTTCCTGTCCTAAGTTCTTGTCCATATAGCAGACAGCCATGTAGAAATAGCTACGGGCCAGGTCGCCTTTGTAGGCATCATTGGGCTCAAAGACCGTGCCCGTGTAGCCGGAGACCGTGTTGGAGCCTAATTTGGAGCCGTTGGTGCTCGTCCACGTGGCATTGTTTACCTCTCCCAAAGCCAAATTGCCGCGCTTTCCGTTCACAAAGCCGTCGGTGGGATATACATGGAAAAGATCTGTTTTCATCGGGGTAGCTTCTCCAAACCAGCTTTGCGGCACGGAATGCTCGCGGTTGTAGCAGTCGCCCTCGGAGTTGTAGCTTCCGCACTGGTCGGAGACAAAAGTAAAGAAATACGCTGTCGTGCCGTTGGGGTTGTCGGAATAGATGTCCCAAACCTTGCCGTTGTCGGTTCGCTTGTCGGTCGTTTTATAAGCATCCCATAACGCACTGTAGGAGAGTGCCGTGTGATTCTTTATGATACCATACAAGGCCGTTCGCAAGGCTTGCCCTTTCTTCTGGTAGGCATTTTGGTAATAATTGGCAGGGGGCTGGGCGCAAACCGCTGTTGCCAATACGCTCAACAATAATAGTATCCTGAACTTCATATAGAAATATTGAATGGGCAAAGATACTAAAAAAGAGGGAGGGAGAGCTTTTTGTAAAGGGAAAAACACTACTTGTTAGATTCTTTATAACACAAGAATATTTTCCGCGCTTCCACCGCCTCTTTCACATCGTGCACGCGCAAGATATGAGCGCCTTTCATGAGCGCCAGCGTGTTCACCACGGTGGTGCCGTTCAAAGCGTGGTCGGGTGTGGTGCCCAACAACTTGTAAATCATGGATTTGCGGGAGATGCCGACCAGGATGGGCAAATCGAACACCTGAAATGCGTCCATGTTTTTCAAGACGAAGTAGTTCTGTTCCAGCGTTTTGCCGAAGCCAAAGCCCGGATCCAGGATGATGTCGTGCACATGCACTTCGTGCAGTTTTTCTATCTGCTGGCCGAAGAACTGAATCATCTCGGCCAAAATATCCTCATAGTCGGTGTGCTGTTGCATGGTGTCTGGCTTCTCGGGCGTGTGCATGAGGATGTAGGGCACCTGCAATTGGCCAATGGTGGGGATCATGTCGGGATCGAACGTGCCGCCGGACACGTCGTTGATGATATCGGCACCGCATTGCACGGCGGCACGGGCCACCGATGCGCGCCACGTGTCCACGGAAACGACAGCGTCAGGGAGGGCGGCGCGCACTGCACTGACGGCCCGTTGGATGCGCGCGATTTCCTCTTGCTCGGGCAGGTCCTGTGCGCCGGGGCGCGTGGAGACCGCCCCGATGTCGATGATATCGCCACCCTCACGGATAATCTGCTCCGCGCGGGCCACAATCTTGGCCTCCTCCGTGTACTTCCCACCATCGAAGAAGGAGTCCTCCGTCACATTCAGAATGCCCATGATCAAAGGAGGGTCCAAGGGCATAAGCTTACCGCTGATATTCAGATGTTGTTGCATAGTGTCAATTTTTTATTAAAAAGGGACGCTTGCGCGTCCCTCTGTACAAATACTCGCTCCGGCGCATTACTTCGCCAAGAAAGGATAGCCGTAGTCTGTAGCAGGAACGTACGTTTCCTTGATACAGCGTGCGCTGATCCAGCGGACCAAGTTGAGCATACTGCCGGCTTTGTCGTTGGTGCCGGAAGCACGTGCGCCACCAAAGGGCTGACAACCCACCACAGCGCCCGTCGGCTTGTCGTTGATGTAGAAGTTGCCGGCAGCATGACGGAGCATTCTCTCGGCCGTCTCGATAGCATAACGATCCTGGGCGAAAATGGAACCGGTAAGAGCGTACGGAGAGGTTTCGTCGCAAACACGCAACATTTCCTCATACTTGTCATCCTCATACACGTAAACCGTGATGACCGGTCCGAAGATTTCCTCGCGAATGGACTCGTAATCCGGCGTCTTAGCCACGATAATGGTCGGCTCCACGAAATAGCCCACCGACTTGTCGTAATGGCCGCCCAGCACGATTTCTGCGTCTTTCGACTCCTTGGCGCGGTCGATGTAACCGGCGATGTTGTCGAAGGATTTCTCATCGATGACAGCGTTCACGAAGTTGGAGAAGTCGCGAACATCGCCCATCTTCACGGTGGTCATCATGTCCTTGACGTGGTTCAGCGTGGGCTCCCAAAGGGATTTGGGCACGTAGGCGCGGGAAGCGGCGGAGCACTTCTGGCCCTGATACTCGAATGCGCCACGGAGGATGGCCACGGCCAACTCGCGGGCAGGAGCAGTCTTGTGTGCAAAGATGAAGTCCTTGCCACCGGTCTCACCCACAATCTTCGGGTAGGTATTGTAAATATCGATATTCTCACCTATCAGCTTCCAGAAGCTCTTGAACGTGGAAGTGCTGCCTGTGAAGTGGATACCGGCCAAGTGCGGAGACTTGAAGGCCACCTTGCTGATAACAGAGCCGCTGCCGGGCAGGAAGTTGATGACGCCATCGGGCAGACCAGCCTCTTGCAACAGTTTCATCAGGTAGTAGTTAGACAAGATAGCAGTGGTTGAGGGTTTCCAGATGGTAACGTTACCCATCAATGCGGGAGCCACGTTCAAGTTCAGTGCAATAGAGGTGAAGTTGAACGGGGTGATGGCATACACAAAGCCTTCCATGCCGCGATACTCGTTGCGGTTGAGCGTGGCGTGGTCGGAGATGGGTTGCTGACCGTACAGCTGGGAAGCGAAATAGGTATTGAAACGCAAAAAGTCGATAGCCTCGCACGGACAGTCGATTTCGGCCTGCATCGGGCTCTTGCCCTGACCCAGCATACAAGAAGCGTTGAGGATGTATCTGTATTTGGTAGCCAGAAGCTCGCCAGCTTTCATCATGATGGAAGCTCTTTGAATCCAGGGCATCTCTTCCCAATCTTTCTTGGCAGCCATGGCAGCATCGATTGCCATTTGAACTTCTTTCTCCCCTACCTTGTGGTAGTTGGCCAGCACGTGTGCATGCTCTGTCGGCATCACCACCTTGCCCATGTCACCGGTTTTCACTTCTTTGCCGCCGATAATCGGGCAAATTTCAATGACTTGATTATATTGTTTTTCAAGTTCCTCTTGCAATAATTTTCTTTCGGGGGTTCCCGGTGCATAAGAAAATACGGGTTCGTTTTGGGGTTCTCTGAATACGAAATTTGCGTTGTTCATAGAATTTTAAATTTGGGTTTATAATTTTTCTTTTGCTTAAAAAAGCAGGCAAATATACAAAAAAAGGTTGTTAGAATAATTTTTGCACGTCGGTTTTCAAAATCAGCAGAGCCTGATCCACCACCGGTTTTTGCGCCGCGGCAATCAGCAAAGCCTCCGCAAACTGCTGGCTATCGTTGCCCTCTTCCATCTGCTCCGCCACCGTGTTGATGATCTCGATGATGTCGTCCTTGGCGGCACATATCTGGGTCCACACAGGGTTGGAGATGTAGATTTGCTGCGACAGGTTATGCTCAAACTCCGAACGGATGGCCGTCAACAGGAGGTTTTGCTCCTGCGCCACCGAGAGGCCCGGGGCGTGGATGCGCATCACCAGCTGGGTGGGCTCAATGCGCTCCAGATACAACGCCATGCGCTCATACGCCTGCAGACGCAACGGCAACACAATGCCTTTCACGGCCTTGCCATTGTCCATCGCCTGCAATTTCAACGTGCGTTCGGTCAACATTTTGGCCAACAACACCACGGCCACCAGGGCTAGGCATGCCACAATAATAATCGTGTAATTCATTATTGATATTTTTTCCGTAGGGGCGAATGATTATTCGCCCCTACCCGATTGTTATCCGCAATAAAAATATTCGTTCACCATCTGGGTCATCAAATCCGGATTCTTTTCGATTTCCTTGCGGATTTTCTGGTCCTTAAACGATTTCAATTGTTTGACAATATCGTCAATCATCTCGGCATTGAAAACGCCGTGTTTTTGGAAAATGTCGCGGTGGCGGCTCAACTCTTCTGCAGACTCCCAGCAAGAGGTCGGCAGTTGGGCCAGGCTATCTACCAGAGCCTTGTTCTCCGGACGGTGGATATCGACATCCACGTAGGTCTTGTCGGCAAACTCCAGTGCGCCTTCCATCTCGAAACCGTGGCGTGCTGCACACACCAAACCGGCGAGCAAGAGATAGATGTCAGCGGAGCCATCCGGACAGCGGAATTCCACGGTCTGTTTTTGCGTGCGGTCCTTCTTCACCGGTTTCTCCAGCGGGTTGAGGTCGGCGAGAATGTCGTTCTTGTAGTTCCAGCCCAGCGGCACGCGCACGAGCACGGAGCGGTTGCGGTCGCCCCAGCAAATGGACGTAGGAGCCTCCTGGTGCGGCACCAAGCGGAAATAAGACGTCGGGTTGGTGTTACCAAAAGCGGTCAGGGAGCCGGCACAGGTCATGTAACCTGCGATGGCTGTCTTGGCGATGGAGTTGAGCTTGCCCTTGGTTACGTATTGGTTCTTGCCATTGGCATCCACGATGCGCGTGTGGATGTGCAGACCGCTACCGGCCTTGCCTGTCGTGATCTTCGGCGAGAAGGTGACATCCAAGCCATATTCGTAAGCCAGGTTGCGGATGATCCACTTGGCGATGATGAGTTGGTTGGCAGCCTCTTGCACGTCCGTGACGAGGAACTCAATTTCGTTCTGCTCGTAAATCTTGCCATCCAAAGTGAAATTACCGACTTCGGAGTGACCATATTTGATCATGCCGCCGGCCTTGGCGATATTGTACATGCACTCGGCACGGAAACGCTCGAATTTGGTAAACGGAGCCGACTCGTGATAGCCGCGCTGGTCTGGAATAGTGTACAACTCCTCGGCATCGCCGATGACGTAGTACTCCAGCTCTCCCATGGCCTGGAAATACATGCCCGTCACATCAGTGAACGACTTGGCAGCCTTGCGCAGGATGAATTCTGGAGAGTTCTCCAGCGGCTGGCCATCCTTGTTGTAATAGGAACAGAGGAACGACAGGGTCGGAAGGTCCGTGAACGGGTTCATGAAAGCCGTGGCAAAGCGCGGAATGACGTACAAGTCGGAAGAACCGGCGTGGATGAATGCCGGGAAGATGTTAGAGCCATCCACACGCTCGCCGTTGGAGAGAATTTGCTCCAGATACTCGCGGCTGTGCAGCACAAAACCCAGCGTCTTCAGACGACCGTCGCCCGCCACATAGTGGAAATTGATCATCTTAATCTCATTCTCCTCCACGAACTTAATCATGTCGGCCTTAGTAAACTCCTTCGGGCTTTTTTTCAGAAAATTGACCAAAGGATTCATGCTCATTGTGATGTTTTCTTTCATATCGTATGTGTTTTTTAATTTTTGAATCTGTGGGAAAGGGGTGCAAATATACAAAATAAAAAGATACATCTGCGTGTCGGAGACACGCCATTTCAATAACCCCGCACAAGCGCGTCAGCGCGCAGTGTGGGGTTGTCCGTGCCCCCCGTGACATCTGCGTGTCGGAGACACGCCATTTCAATAACCCCGCACAAGCGCGTCAGCGCGTAGTGTGGGGTTGTCCGTGACCCCCGTAACATCTGCGTGTCGGAGACACGCCATTAAAATCCCCTTCTATTGTAGAAGGGGTGGCCGTAGGCCGGGGTAGTAATATGGAATTTCATTCTTTATACAACTACCCTGCCCTTCGGGCACCCCTTCTTGAGAAGAAGGGGAACAATGACGAGCAAAAAAAGAGACGCGGAAATTCCGCGTCTCTTTTGGAGTTTGGGTAATAACTACCGATTACCGGTTGATGTGCACCTTGTAAACGGCAGGACCTTGTTGCGTGTTCAAACGAACCACGTAGGTACCCACTGCCACGTTCAACTCGATCACTTCAGGATTGCTGATAGCGTTGCCGCTGTAAATCAGCTTGCCGTACATGTCGTAGATTGCCACGTTGTTGATGTCAACATTGTAGTCGTTGATGATGTGTACGCGGTTGTGCTCTGCGTAAACATTCACGTGGTTCTTCACGTAGTCGTTGATGCCGTCCGGTGAAGAAGGACCAGCGAGCGTGGTGAAGCTGTTGGCGTTGGACCAATCATTGTCCGTACAACCCACCGTGTTGGCCTTGATCTTCCAAACATAGTTGGTAGCAGACTGCAGGTTGGTGAGGTCGTAAGCGAAACCAGGAACGTTGGAAACCAAAGTCCAAGTGTTGGCGGTAGAAACCTTGTACTGGATGTCGTAAGAATCAGCACCCGGGTGGTACCACACCAACGTAGCGGAGGTGGAGTCAATGTTGATGGTGCGCAAGTTGGTCGGAACCACGCAAGGTTCAACCTTGAAGGTAGCATGGATGGTGTGGTTAGCCGTCACATTGTGGAACGTGTAGGTAGCGACTGCACCGACATGCATACCGTCAACGGTCACATCCTCGATTTCATAACCTTCGCTTGCGGCGATGGTGTAAGTAGCGTTGTCACCGTAGCTTACTGTAGCAGGTCCTGTGATGGTACCATGAGCACCAGCAGTAGCTGTGATGGTGAACTGCTTCTTGGTCATCGTAGCGGTCAAAGTGCGGTTAGCGGTGACTGCAGGGAATGTGTAGGTGTAAGCACCCATCACAGTAGCCTGAGCGCTAGCAATCACATTGGTGCCGTTCACGGTGATGGCCGTCACATTGTAACCCGTAGCCGGAGTCACGGTGAAGGTCGGCGTTGCGCCATGGTTCACGGTGATGGTGCCGTTCGGTGTGATAGTACCGTTGGCAGGATCCGTAACGGTGATCGTGTAGGTCTTCATCTTGAAGGCGGCGAAGATCTCGTGGTTAGCAGTAACAGCGGCGAAGGTGTAAGCACCGTTCGTCAAAGCTACGTTCTGACCATCCACAAGTACATAGTCGATTTCATAACCGGGGTTAGCGGCCACGGTGAAGGTCGGTGTTGAGCCGTAGTTCACTGTCTGGACACCGGCAGGAGTGATAGTACCGTTAGCACCGGCAGTAGCCGTGATGGTGAACTGCAGTGCGCTGAAGGTAGCGGCGATGGTGTGGTCAGCATTCACATTCTCGAAGGTGTAGGTGCTCACTGCGCCCACAGACTGGCCGTCAACGGTCACATCCTCGATTTCGTAACCAGTAGCAGGCGTAATGGTGTAAACCACTGTGCTGCCTGCCATCACCACGTTCTCACCGTCAGGATCGATGCTACCGTGGTTGCCGGCAGTAGCGGTGATGGTGTAGTTGTCAGCGGTGAAGGTTGCGCTGATAGTGTGGTTAGCGGTCAGAGCTTCGAACGTGTAAGCGTTGTTCGTCAACTCAACTTCCTCACCGTCCACATACACATGCTCGATTGCATAACCGGCATTCGGTGTAACTGTGAAGGTCGGGGTCTCACCATACTCGAAGGATTGTGCACCGTACGGGTCGATGGTACCGTTCTCACCGCAGGAAGCGGTCACAGTGTAAACGTTGGCTGCGAAGAATGCCACATAGTTGTAGTCGCTCAAGACTGGAGCAATGGTCTCCGTGTAAGTAGCCTCAGGATCGCTGATCTCGAGAGCCTCGTTGTTGCGGAGGATCTGGCTGATATGGCTACCCACTGCCGGCGTTGCCGTGAAGGTGTAGCTGCTTTCAGGATCGAACACCACATGCATGCCTTCGCTCACAGAACCGTTGCCGTGGGCAGTGGTGGTGATGTCATACTCGTTCAGAGCAAACGTCACAGTGATGTATTGAGCCTCGGTGAGGTACTCGGTCAACCATTGCGGGATCTCGTTGTAAGCAGTACCGTTCACCGTGACATTCACGATGTGGTAGCCCGTTGCGGCTGCAAAGTTGCTCATGAAGTTGGAACCATAATCCAGATAGAGGGTGTCAATAGCCGGAGCCTCCATCAGGTTGCCGTTCACGTAACCGTTACCACCATCCACTGTGTAGTAAATAGCGATAGTGTCGATACGTACCACAGCGACGATGTCGGTGTTGGCCACGAGGGAGTCGATCGTGAAGCTGAAGTTGAGACCGTCGAAGGTCACATCGGCCAGCTTATCCACGCCGTTCACGAAGAAGTTGCTCAGGTGGAAGTGCTCTTGAACGTAACCGTGCACGGAGCAGCTGTCACCAGAGAGAATCATCTGCTCAGCCGGCTCGATGCTACCACGCACCTCGTCGCTGCCGAGATACTCATTGTTGTTGATGTTCATAATGGAAGCTGTCACCTTGTGACCGAACTGTGCCGTCACATATTGCTCGGTGATCACGCTGTCAAAATCATAGTGGTCAATGATGCCGGTATCCACACCGTTCACCGTCACATTCATCGTGTAGTAGCCTTCGGCCGGCAGGATGGAGGAGGTGAAGTCTGTGCCATAGTCAACATAGGTGATGTGGGTTTCGCCAGCATGCGTGTTCACGCCGTCATATACGCCTTCACCGGTGAGGGTAGCGTAGTTGATGGCTACTGTATCACGCTTGAAGCAAGCCTGTACGTAGTAGTTAGCCACATACATAGTGTCGATGATGTAGGAGTAAGTACGAGTAGCTTCATCGTAAGTAACATCAGCCGTCACATTTTCACCATCGATGATAGCGCCTTCGGATGCAGGAGGTTGGTTACCCATTACCATGCTGTACAGGGTGTAGTGCTCGTCAGCTGTGAACTGAACCAAACCGCCGCTCGGGATGATAGTGGTGTCGATCGGTTTGCCCACAATCTGGCCACCAACTTCAGCATATTGGTCATTGTAGTTGTAAACATACTTGAAGATGTGGAATTCCATCTTGTACTGCACTTCAATCGTATGAGCCTCGGTGATATTGTCGAGCGTGTACATCATGAAGCTTGCGTTGTACGGGTCTTCGTTCACCACTTGGACGCTGTCAACCCAAACACCAGCCACGTGGTACATTTCGTTCGGAATCATGTTGATAGTGAGAGATCCGTTGTAAGGAACTTTGTTAACACCAACCTGAGGTCTCACAATACCGTTGTCTTCACCATGTGAATCAGGACGGATGCTGACCATCACGTCAATCATAGGCATAATCTTGAGGTTGTCGAAGGTGACACCCATGTTACCCTTGGTGCTGCGTGCTTCGATTGCGAAGTAATAAACACCCTCAACTTCGTTGTTGAAGAGGTAGCTGTAATTATAACCGTCGTCTGTCTTGGTGAAGCCTTCGTGAGAACCAATCAAGGTCATCGTGCTGATGTCCGGAGTGGTACCCATATAGACCTTCAGGTTCTCAGGCAGGTTGCTAAGTGCGTTGTAGTCGTAGGAAACTTGCACCTGTTCAGCCGGAATTTCGATACAGTGGGTGATGACGTAGTTCTGGGCATCGATAGTGTCGTTGTCCATGAAGGTCAGAACGCCGCCGTTGATCTTCCAGAGGTTCGGGTTGTTGTTCTCCGTACCCTGCTTCCAGGCGTCGCGGGTAAGATCCACATTGGAGAAGGTTTGATCGTAAGGCACAGTGGCCGGAACCACTTGACGTACATCGTTCAAAGTAATCACATTGTTGTCTGCCACTTCGTCATCTGCAGCCGTAACGGTTACCATAATGTTATTGGAACCATCCGTGTAAGCCGGAACATGTGCGAAGGTGAACGTGTAAGAACCTTGCGGTGCGATAGTAGCGTTCACTGTCTCGGTAACGACATCAGCAGTGTCATTCAAAGCGAGCGTAGCGGTGAAACCGTTTACTGCATTGAGGAAGGAAGTGTTCTTTACTCTGATCGTGACCTTGGCATTGCTCAAATCGCAAGCATCCTCGATAGGTGCAATGGAATCAACTGCCAAATCATTGTCAGGAGGACAATAAATAGAACCGGTGGACAAAATAATGTCATTTCTATATGCCTGACAGTATTTATAAGTTGTAGTAGCGGTTGCCGGTGTTTCATAAGAGACAGCGGTCTTAGTGTCGGAATAATGGAAAATGGATTTGTTATTAGAGGTAGTATGAACATAGAATTCACTGGAACTATATCCTGCCATACCTTCATAGTAAGCCACCACAAGATTACTGGTACCATCATAGTGGAACGGTGTTTCAAACGTGAAAGTGCTCCACTCTCCGGCTGTAAACTGATAACTTTCTGTTTCTGGCATAGCATACACTTCTGTCAATGTATTGACATCCACATAGTCTGTTGTGCTGGAGAATGAGCTCTTGTTGGTTAGACCCAACCAGATATGGATACCACCTGTCTTGTCAACAGCAGGAGCTGAAGCACATTTGAAGCTGATGGAATTAATCTCTGTAGCGTCAAGATCCAGTTCATTAGCTTCGTAAATCTGCTGACTGTAGGTATAACCATAGAAACCATAGAACGGCAGATAGCCATAGGAAGCGGAACTGCTGAAGCCGGAGAAGTCAACTTCTTTTGCTGTATTGTAACCACCAGCGCACAAAGTAGTAAATTCAACTTCATCGGTGTATTCAGACTCGTCTAATTCGCTACAAACACTCTTCATACGCACGGTGTAGGTGGTGAGGTAGTTGAGGTTGGTGAGCGTCACCTTGAGGGTAGAGTCGCCAGCCACGGTCGTCCAAGTGGTGTCGCCTTCAGCCTTGTACTCGATAGCATAGTTGTTATGAGCGTGGCTGTCGGTCCAGGAAACATTGGCACTGTAGTAGGTCACACTGTCCACTGCAAGGTTGGTCGGGGTGAAGCAAACGACAGGAGTATGGAATTGCAGCACATCGCACCATTCGGAAAGATCTTCATTGCCACAATTGGTCTGCACTTGTGCCTCATAGTCACTATTGGGTTCCCAACGAGCAGGAGCATAGAAATTGGTATCTACCACTGCAGTAGTCCAAGTGGTGTCACCTTGCAAACGATAACGGACGTTGTAACTTGCCGGTGTACCATAGAGACCTTTGTTCCAAATGAGGGTGTCATCCTCGAATGCCAATCCCATAGGTGCGGAACAGGAAGGATGCGTGGTTATGGAAACATCATCCAACAACAACCAATCTTGATCTTCATCTTGATGACGGAAGGAAATGTAAATGGTCTTACCAATATATGCATCTAAGTCAAATACATATTCATGGTAACCATAGGGAGCTTCTACGCTGTCCAACAACGGGGTTGTGCTAAGCAGCGTTTGAAGTGAGGTATCAATGTAAACGCTGAAATGATCACGCCAAGAATTTGATATACTAGAAGCCCAGAAAGTCAACTGTGCAGGGGATGAAATATGAATAGCCGGAGAAACCAACACGTTATCAGAAGTGAGTGCTGTACTACCATAATATGACGGTGAAGTAAAAGAATAATTACCACTATGTGCAAACCAATCGGGATTAATGGTTTGATCAACAAACATCCAAGTATAACCATCGCGATCGAGATCTGCTATCATCCAACAATCACGGGTGTGACTCGTCAACTCAAAGTCTTCCACGAACGGGAGTTCGTATTGAGTTTGACAAGTATAAGGTATTCTGAAATTATAATACGGTGTCCATTGTGATTCGCCGTCAGCAGCGCCGCAGTTGGCTTTCAATCTATAAACATATGTGGCACCCTCTGTTAAATTATGGAATGCGTAGGATGTGTTCGTCACTGTAATTGAGGTGAGCGTCTCGGAACCGTCAATACCGTATTCCAAAGTATAACTTTCGGGAGTACCGGTTGAGCCAGCTGACCAGGACAAAACAGTGTCAGAATTAACACCTATAACAGTAGGAACTGAACAAGTAACAGGAATCTGGATGCTGACGTTATCCACTGCTAGTGGGGGATCATTACCTACACTACTATCATTACGCCAACAGAAATAGAGACGCTTAACACCCGGTGTTGTGATTGTGATTGGAGTACTATAATTCTGCCATGAACTTTGTTGGTTAAAATATGTAGGATATGATGTACTATATGGAGTAGGATTCTCCAAAGAAGATACTCCGGTAGGAATATCGATTGTACCACTTGTGTTAGCTGTTACAGTTTGGAGATCTCCGAAGAAGACACGCATATAATCATATGTGCTTTCACCCAAGCCCTTCCAATCAAAATTCAAATAATAAGTACCTGCACTTTCAAATTTAAAATCACGGAATGCCCAAACTACGGAAGTAGCAGTAATTGTATAAGAATTGTTACTATTGTTGTTGGAAATATAAAGAGCAGTATTGTCTCCATTGCCTGTAGCATTTCCAATAATCCACTTATTGGTACACGTTCCGTTTACGACTGTCCATTGACCGTTTTCGGCAGTGTTGTCAAAACTATGGCTATAAGGTAAGGAAGCGGGTATTGCAGGAGTAGTAAACGTAATGGTATTCTCTGCAGAAGTGTCACCAACACCACAAATAGCCTTCACTGTCAATGTGTATTCGGACATCGGTTGTAATGTGAATAATGTATCCAAACTAATACTATGGGTGGCAGAATCTATTGTTCTAACCACACCGCCTATGGCCAATTCATAAGAAACCGGTCTGTTCATAGCATAAGGATCAGGCGTAATAGTGGCGCCAGTTCCACTAATTTGAACCTCAGGAACACCGCAAGTAGGAATGAAATCCAACGTAACATCATCCACATAAATATAACCGTAGGAATATGACGAAAGGGTTTTGATAGCCAAATATTTACCTTGTCCAGTATAGTTGTTGAACGCCATGGAAAATTCCTTATAAGTAGTAGAAGTGATTGGGAATGTTGCAACTGTTTCAAAAGTAGATGCATCGGAAGGATTACTCATTACACCTACCAATACTTGATAGGTATAAGAAGAATAATAAGAGCCTGCTTTTGCAAAGAGACTGAGTTTGAGCGTATTTAAAGGATTGGCAACAAGGTCAATGGGAGATAACACCGCAATATTGCTTGTACCTGAACCATACGTATACAAACATCTTGTTCCACTATAAGCAGAATAAGAAGAATTATACACATACGGATAAGTTCCTGTAACGCGAGACCAACATTCAGGAAGCGGATAAGAACTTGTACCACCTGTGTTGTTACTCTCAAAATCCCAGGTATAAGGCAGATTTGACATAGGAAGACACGGTGTCGTGAAAGTGAATGTCTTGCCTGCGCCTTCAGATTGATGATTAGCATCACAGTTTGCATATACATGGAAGTTCAGAGTGTATGCAGTACTTGCTTCAAGACCTGTGATGGTATAGAACGTATCGGTAGCCGTTGCAGATACTTCTGTTCCATTGTTCAATGTGTAAACCACGGTCCAAGCTGTTTCATTGCCACCCTTGTCCCAATTAACTGTGACACTCTCGGATTCAAGATTTGCCATGGCCACATTGCTCGGAGCCGGACAAGAAACCACAGGCTGACAAACCATACCTGAAGCTCCAAATATTACATTATCACGAGTAGAACCACTATATGAATAAATTGTACCACCGTCATACTTAGGTTGTCCATTGGCATCAAAGATAATATTATAACTATCTGTTCGAGCATATCTTGATATACCTGACGTTTTTGACATCACATAGAATCGGCTAGTACCATTGTATTCTGTGAAACAAGATGTGTTTTGATTATCTTTGTTCATTAAAGCGG
>Ga0265301_10001747_pt1 | contig 27180 bp, 19 predicted proteins | sample AusTroGonzalo_MG_2_FD_193488 | JGI IMG/M metagenome (GOLD analysis project Ga0265301, IMG submission 193488) | Bovine rumen microbial communities from tropical cattle in Woodstock, Queensland, Australia - Gonzalo_04 | ecosystem: Host-associated > Mammals > Digestive system > Stomach > Rumen ... | reverse complement strand
TCCGCTCTCCTGCTGATTTTAAACAACGCCCCACCCGCCGGCAAAAGCGGGGAAGGTCTGCTTTCACCCCGCAGACCTTCCCCACCGAAAACGTCCCCCAGCACCCCCAGCGCCCGATTGCCCGGGGAAGGTCCCCCCGCCCCAAAGCAGACCTTCCCCACCAACAACTAGTCACCCCCGCACCGAAAAACTCAGCGCGGGGGTGACATCCCCATCCGGGACAGCCGCAATCAGGAACCAGCTACGCGGGGTTGCCGCCAAAACCATAGGGATCCAATAACAAATCAGGGCAGTTGAGCCGCAGGAGCAATGGCAGAGGTGTACATTTTACTTTACGAAAACCTATCGATAATATATTTGCTTATTACACCCATATTTCTTCCAAGTCGTCAGATTCCATTGCGTCATACACGCGGATTGCGAGCTCCTCGTATTGCGGGAAATATCCGCCCTGCGAGCCACGTTCGCCCTTTCTCGTAATCTTCACCTTTGTATCTTTAAGAGAAACCATATTCATTATCCCCAACACTACTTCTTAATCCACCCTCTCATCCCCTGCACTGTCTCCCACTTCCCTTTGGCATCCATCGACATGCAGGCAGAAAAGACCTTCGAATGCAGTACCAAGTAATTGCTGGCCGAGGTTTCTTTGTTGCCTGAAATATAACAATAAAGCCTGTATTTCATTCGTCCCATGAACTTACAGAGAACATCTTTCCTAATGAGTAACCCCGTGCCGTGCCCCCTCAGTAGAGATAAACTAACAGCCACAATGCTTTCATCGTCCTTCTTTCTAATTAAGCCTCGCTCTGCTGCGTATAGGTTCATGCTCTCAACCAACTCTGCACAAGGCATACTTACGCTCGTACCTTGGGTGTCTCTATCCTCAGTCACACCATAAATCTCTTCCTGCAACTGTTCGTCGTAGGCTACCTTCAATTCACAGGGGTACACGATGCGTCCATTCTTCAACACCCATTCATCTCGTTTCAGCCGCTTGTAGGCATGCGACCACGGGAACTCGTTCCACCTAAAATCAATACATTCCTGCCTATATTCCATCCATCCTCCACTGAAATCTTCCTCTGCCGCCCAAGCCCTCATCTTGAGATTATCTTTTTCCTTAATAAAACAGCTGTTGTAATGCACTACCCGATCACGATTCTCTTTATCCACCTCATGTTTATCTGATTGATATCCATATAGCATCACCCATGGCTTCCCATCCGCATCAATATACTGTGGTCTAATCGGGGGATCAGTTTCATTGCACTCAACCCACTCTCGGCCTTCGCCCACTTCAACATATGGCATATCGGGTTCCGTGGTAAAATCCAGCCCATTCACATACTCGCCAATTTCTCGGGGCTTAGGGAAAGTCGGGTCATTGCGATCATACTGACTAGTCATCCAAGGCCACACTCTCTTAGTCAATTTCACCGAGGCGGGGTCAGAATAACCGTCATTAAACAAATAATTGTCAGACATCTGGGCATAAACCCGCCATAACGCTATCCACTGGTACTTCTTGCCTATTCTTTCCTCTACATTATGGTGTCGATCTATAGAATACTTAGTACCGTCATAATTGTCCAATACGCTTGAATACCTGAACTCGTACCTGATAATGGATGCAATCATCCTAAGGAAGCGCACCAAATTGAACCCTTTATATTCCCCATTTTTGTCAATCTCAAAGAACTCATCGCTATCAGGGTTAGAATTCCCTCCTATTGTATAACGATAAAAATCCGACGCTGTACTCAACGAGTAATATAAAAGTGACGCACCTTTTCCTTCCCCGAAATAATTCCCGGGCAATTCATTCTTGTATATCCGCCTCGATGGTAAATCACTCTTGAACGGTAATTTCAACATAGTAAAATACGCCTTGTCCGGATTCAGATACTCTGCCCTATCCAATATCATCAGTGTCCATTGGCGAAATACAACATCCGGCAAAACACTTCCATCCACATTGTCATAATAACTCTTCTTTACATATGCGGCAATAGTACCAATCAAATTATGATTCTTGCTTCTGAGTGTAAATCCATATACAGCACAATACAAGCCAGTCAAAACATAGTGGTCATTGCACCCCTTGAACTTGTCCAAAAGAATCAATATTTGGGTTTCATTCTCCAGCAACAACCTGTATATCAGTCCTATCAAGAATTGCCTGGAGTCAGGGAAAGATGTTGTTAGCATCCAAATCAACAAAATCAGCAATCTTGTTTGTTCTCTTTTGGAACCCTTCGCCCGTTGCTCCAGATAGCGCCACGACGACTTCCCTTCAAAGAAATCGTTTACTAGTATGGTCCACTTCTCATCCCGCTCGACCATCGTCATATTGGAGAGAAAGAGGTCAAACCTATTGTACAAATCGGTAGTGTCTTCATCCAAGTGCTGAATCAGGTTCTCAGGCTGATACTCGCCCTTGTCTTCATCCAACCACGCCTTTAGTTTCTTGCCATTGGTTTCCGTGCTATATTCCTTGGCCGCCCTAACCGATAGCGGTCTGAATTCGCCGCGAACGAACTCGTCAATTTCAGTAACACTTCGCTCCTTGTTCCACATTGCAATAAGGGCTGCCACCATATTTTCAAACTTGGCGGCTGACTGGTTTTGCTTCTTTAAATCGCTTGCGATCTTCTTCAACAACTCAATGATTTCCGTCTCCGTCTTTCCCGACGCCAATATAGCATGGGCTTTTAGCACATCTGCGATGTTCTCAAATTCAAACATCACCATATCTTCGTCGCCCTTAGACAGCGTTTCCATCAGAAGGTTTTCTTTCAGCAGGGCGTTCAGCAAATTATGCTGCCATAGCTCTCTATAACACACATCATCCGATATAGTCCTAGCATCATCTCTGGAGATAACTCCTGCGTTGAATTGCTCAACAGAGCGCCATGCCATTTTGTTCATGGCCATCCAGGTGATATCCCTTTTTTCATCCTCGCTTACCCTTTCAGCTACATCCACATTTCTGGCTTTCAAATACCGACGGTAAAGGGTAAGCCGGTCCAAATTCTTTCGCTCAGCCTCCGTTAGGTAGCTAAACGACTTGCAGAAAACAAGAAGAAATAACGGCGACTTAAATTGTTTCGTAAATCCTTTAACAAGCGATTCATCTATCCCATACTCGGAAAAATAAGAACGCAGAGCTTTTTTTATCGACGTAACAGACGAGAAGCCGTGCAAAACATACCGTTCCCAGTCAGCTTCTTTCACACCACTCATGATCCTATTCACAAATGGATCACGAATAGTAATGATGAGTTTAATCCGCTCATACTTGGATAACGTAGCCGTTAGCACCCTCAAACTATCTTTCCAAAAGAACTCACCGGCGCCCTCATTCAACGCATCAATAATCAGCACCGCAAACTGGCCCGTACTCTTCATGCGAGCGTCCAGCTGTTGCAAGTTTACAGTCAACGCTTCCCTACTCCCTCCACCAAAAGGCAACATTTTTGACAGTTGACTCAAGACAGGCTCTGAGGTATTGAACTGACTACCGAACAACAGGTAAGGGTATGCTTTGTCTTCCAGATATTCGGCAATATAACAACTAAAATGAGTCTTACCTGTTCCTGCTACACCCTCTATTCTCAAAAACTTCTGCTTTCCACGGACGTATCGGGGGTAATTCAACTCAACTATCCTTCTCAACTTTCTAAGCCCAGCCCCCGCCGAACTTGTATTCACAGTGCTTGACACCAACTTATCAATATACTGTTCCAGGTTGTCATAGTCGCCGCTTTTGTACGAATAGTCAGCGGGCAACGTCGAAATAGTTCTTGGAGTAGAATCAATCGCCCTCTCTACTTGATCCAATATCTTCTTGACCTTTTCATATTTCTTTGAGACACAAAAATCATCTATCATAGCCATTAAGCCAGCATCTTTCTGGTGATTGTCTCTGTGGTATCTGGAACCAGCCTGTTCGATAGCATAGTCTACATTCTCCTTGCACTTCTGTTTCGAGAACGGCGTGTCGTCATTGGCTTCCCAATCGTTGGTGACGTCTTTCAATCCACACGCCTTTAGCCTGTCCTGAATATGATGAATAGAACAATACCCAAGCTTTCCGAATGTCTCTGTTGACACAATGCCCACCACGAAACCGCCTTCAGTAATAACCGGAGCACCAGAGAATCCGTTATACATCCTAAGCTCAAAGTTGTCCTCTCTGACAGTCAGCATGTCATACCGTCTATCCGGTATCACGGAGTGATTTCTCACTTTGATCTCTATCTGACTACTCCCAGCCCCCAACTCTTCTGGATAGCCCACAATGGTCAGACGCATATTCTCTGCATGCTTACTCTCTATGGCCAACAACGGCAAAATGCATCCCGAACGCTCTTTGTATACCTCCTCTGGTTCCAGCAAAGCAACGTCCACCATTAATTTAGCGTTGCCAATACTTTTTGCCCGGAAGCGTTGCTTTTGGCCTTCCAGATAAACAACTACTGGTACGTGGTAAAGGAGGCACTCCTCTACCACATGTCTAGCCGTAAGCAGCTTGCCATCTCCCACATTGAAGGCTGTGCCTCGCTTCTTGCCACAACTTACAGGCACAATGCCGTATGCTTTCTGTGTGTTAGAGAGTGAACTCATGTCGGTTTTCAGTTTGGTCTATTATAAAGTGAAACTTATTCTGTAGTTTTTGGTCATTAGCCAACAAATTGGTCAAATCTGTTTGGTAATTTACATGTAGCGTTCTTTGACTGATGCCACACTTTAACTCAGATAATAAGATCCTTCCAAGCGCGGCTTTACTTGGGCGTGTCCCTTCTTCCCCTCCCGTCACAAAAAAGTGTTCACTGTCTACCAACTCCATCAAACCAATAGTAGTATTATTATGACTTCCATGGTGAGAGACCTTAATCGCTTCAAAAGCCATTGGCCAGGGTCCGGTAGGATAGTGATGCAGAAGACCTTTCCTCACAAGGCTCGGTTTAGCATCGCCAAGGAACAGTATCTTCTTATCCCCTTTCTCCCACACAAAGGCAAGGGAAGATTTGTTGCTTCTTGTTATTTCACTCTCTTTCACATCCTTATCGATTGCGTCCACCAGACTCTGTTCCAAATCCTCCCCTGCGGTTTCATGTTCTTCCGCATTTTCCCCAGCGTACAAATTGGTATATCTGATGAGCATTTCATAAAGGCTCTCGGAATCATTAAACACGACATTATCATCTTCTATAAAAAGCTCATTAAAGAGAATGGAACGGAATTCCTTGTCCAATTCCTGGATTTCTTTCATTGTTGGAGCTATGAACTTAATGGTTCCCCACTCTTTCAAATCTTCCTCTTTCGTTGCATCTAGTGCGTAGTACCCTCTTTGCCAAACTGACTTTAAGACCGGGGTTGATAAAATAGTTTTTGACAGGCCATAGATGGCTTGCGGTGCGGACACCTCATGTTCTACCACATCGTGGAAAACACAGGCTATCTCGCTCTTGATTCCGTCCAAACGCTTTTTCTGAGCTGGCGTAAGGGTTTTTAAGGTTCCGGATTGTGGACGTTGATAACAGTTGAAGATAATCTTACATATTTCCAAATTGGGAGTTTCCGCAATCATCTGCACTAACCCCAAGATGTGATCGCTATCAATATGAGTTACTATGAGGAGATCAATGTGATTATGAAGAGTATTTTCAACGAAGTTTCTGATGTTTGATTCATAACAGCCACAATCCGTCATCAAGACGAACTGTTTAGCTCCATCCACTAACTGGAGAAAGATGCAGTCTCCAGTTCCTGATTTAAAAGTCTGTAGGATTGCTTTCATCCTTAGTATTGTTATGTGTTTTCAAACCCTTTTTTATCTTTCTCCTCCAGGCGGATGCTGTTCTTGCTTGCGCAATAACCTTCAAAGCCACTTTTCCAGGATGGTAGTATGTGTTCTAGACTCATAGAACGCCTTAACGGAAAGAATTATTATTATGCCCGAGTCGGATATAATAAACCCACCTTCAGGGTTGTAATAAAAAACTTAGTAGACAGCCTCTTAACAGGTCAGGAAGAGCCATACTACAGCGCCTGCAGCCAGGCGACGGTGGCGGCCATCTGGGCCTCGAAGTCGAGCTCGGTGCGGCTGACGTCGAGGCAGCGGGCGGACATGGCCTGGAAGGCCTCGGCGGGGAGGTCTCGGAGGCGCTCGATGTTGGCGCGCAGGGCGGCGTAGTCGCCGGGGTCGGAGGTGAAGCCGACCTGGCGCGAGGCGATGAATTTCGCACCCTCACCGCCACCGCAGAACAGGATAGGCAGCCCCTGCGGCAAGATGTCGAAGACCTTCGAGGGGAAGGCCCCACGGATCCGGGTGGCCAGTGGGACGATGCTGGCGTCCATCTCCCGCAGCCGGGCTGCGATCTCTTCCTTCGGGACGAAGCCGTGCGCGAACACGCCACTATCCGGGTTCGCCGCGATCCAGGCCTCGATCTCCTCCAGCTGCTTGCCGCCGCCATAGATATGGAACTCTACGCCCAGCTCTTTCCAGGGGATATTCCGGACGATGCCCGCCACATCCTGCGCCGCGCCCAGCATTCCGCTGAACACCAGCCGCAGTTTCTCGCCACGCACCTTTCCGTCGCCGCTCAGGTCATAGGTCTGCAAGTTCCGATACAAGAACAGCCGGTCATCCTCCTGCCACCGCTCGGAGCCAAGCGTCGCATCGCTGTCGTCGCACTTTCCGTCAGCCATCTTGGCGCGGATGTGGTTCAGGATCTCCTCAGACTGCCCGAACACACCGTCAGACTTCCGGTACAGATAATCTTCCAGGCGCTCCATAAACTTCCAGCTGCGGCCGCCCATCTGGATCGCGCCCATATCCGCCGCCGTCAGCGGCCAGATATCGCTCACGTTCAGGATGCACTTCCGGCCATACAGGCCCTTGAAGATCATCATCGCACTCTTGGCCACCACCAGCGTCGGGGTCTGGATAATCACGAAGTCGTACTTCTTGATGCGCCTGCACTTGAAGGCGAACAGCCAGATCATCGCCGCGAAACTGAACATATTCAGCCCCCGGGCAATAGGATTCCGGCTCACGGTGGCATATATCCAATAGCGGAACACGTCCACGCCCTCACGCACCTCGTGCCGCTGCAATCTGCCCCGATAGCCGTCGAAAATACGGCCCTTCGGGTAATTGGGCAGGCTCGTCAGCACATCCACCTCACAGCCCTGCCTTTTCAGGCCCTCCGCCATATTGGCCAGGCGCGAGGGGGCCGCCCCCACTTCTGGCCAATAACGTTCCGCAACAAGAAGAATTCTCACGATATCGTATACTTTAAGTGCTTCTCAAACAGGATCTCCACGACCGTGCCGTCGAGGAAACGGTTATACTCCGTCGCATATTTCCACGGCCGGATGCGGACGTCTTTCGCCCCCTCGGCCACCACCCGCTCAGGCGCCACGCCTTCCGCCAGGTGCACATAGCTCACGGCCTCCCCTTCAAACCAGTCCTCCACTACGAATGCCGTCTCCGTCATCGCAAACCGCCGCGTGCAAAACCCGCCAAATCCATTGTGACGCGCCACCACCTCATTGGGATTGCTGTGAAGGATCTCCACCTTCGCCCTGCGCCCCACGCGGAACCCGCCCCAGACCTCGGAAGAATCCATTCCGTCAACGACCACCACATTGTGTGCGGCGGAAGAGCGCTCGAGCTGGCGCCGCGCGTCCTTGTTGTACGTAGAAATGCCCGTATCCACCACGACCGGCTTCCCGGCCACCCGCAGCTCATAATTCAAGCTATCCGCGTGCGTATGGCCCGGCTGGTAAGTCGCCGTGACATTCCCGACATCCACGATGGCCTCCAGCGCCGCAGCGCGCATCCGGCGATAGCCGCAATCCGCCATCGGGACTGCTGCCCATTGGAGCCCCAGCTGTCGGGCGTATCCGAACAATTGCTCCGCCGTCGGCGCAATGCCATAGGCCGCATCGTCCAGCAACGGGATGCCTCCGTCCGCCCAAACGATGCTCGCCAGATGTCCCAGCATCAAAGCGGCATAGCCGCGAAGTTCCTCCGTCGGCCGGATATTGATACAATCCAGCAACCGGTCCAGCAGGATGCAATGATACATCGGGCTCTGCTCGAAATGCGCCCCGTCCGGCAGGATCTGCTCCGCCAGCTGAGCAAGCAGCAAGCCATACGCCCGCTTCATCAATCTGTCATCCTGGAAATACGCCGCGCTGACATACAGCGCGAAAGCGTCCTCGAGCAAATGATTCGCCAGCAGATGATACTCCAGCTTCTTCTCCAGCAGCAGGACCTGCGAATACAACGCATCCGTACGCGCCTGCGTCGCACACTCCGGATACCGGCAGAAGAACTTGATCCAGTTGATGCTCCGCAGCGCAATCGGATACGGATCCAACGATGCGACCGGCTTGGCCGGACGCTCCAGCACCTCCCGGATGAATCTGTCGATCCACCCGCATCCCTCTTCCGCCGTCATTCCCTCCTGATTCAACCAGTCGAAATAGTTCTGGTTGTAAGCCCAAAGCATTCCGTTGCCGGTGAAATCCCACCCGGCAAAAGGATGCTCCAGATTCAGGAACGAGAACCGCTCCCCTTCCAGGCTCTTGTACCGCGGAATGGGGCTCGTCTGAAGCTGATTCCCCCGCAGCGCCGGCGCCGGATGCACCGTATACGCAGGTTTCACCAGGCGAATCTTCACTTGGTGAAACACCTGGGTCATCTTCAAATGACGGACAGTATGGAATAACAGTCTATAGTTCAACGTCTACCCATTTGCGCTCCTTCAGCGACCGGATGGCCGCGAAGCTCGCTTTGGTCGTATTCATAATACTCTCGAACGGAATCAATGCCGCTCCGCCCTTTCGGACGCGCTCATTCAACAAGGCGAACTCATTCCCCTGCCCCTTATCCATCCGGCCGCGCATCTTGCTGAAGCCCTTCACGCCATAACCGGAGAGTTTGCGCCAGTTATCCAGGACAAACACGCGATTCTGGGAGAAGACCTCAACCCGCTCTTTCGGATAGGCCTTGGAGCCATTCGCGAAGTAGTTGATAACGGCATTCGAGCCATTCTCATAGCGCAGCAGGATCGAAGCATTGTCCGTATTTTCCTGGGGATTCTCCCCCATCGCATTCATACACACAGACACGACCTTGCTGCCGGCGATAAATGAGCAGAGGTCAATGAAATGACAAGCCTCACCGACAATGCGTCCACCGCCCACTTCCGGGTCGTGTACCCACACCTCAGGCGGGATAAAGCCCGCATTCATATTGGCAACGATATTCTTGGGTCCGTCGCCCGCCAACTTTTTCAGTTTCTCGGCAAATGGCGAGAAGCGCCGGTTGAAACCCACCGTAAGGGTAACGCCTGCCGGCGCAGCCTTGTATGCCGCCTCAATCTGAGACAGCTCCTCTTCATTGAGGCACAGCGGTTTCTCCACCATCACGCTCTTCCCCGCCTGCAGGGCCTCCAGCACCATCGGCGCGTGCATATTGTGTCGCGTGGTGATGATCACCAACGACACTTCCGGATCCTTCAAGATCTCGTGATAATCACTCGTAGCATTCTCGGCGCCCATTTTCTTGGCCACGACCTTCGCCGTAAGGCCTCCGGCGCTGGCTACGTACTTCACCACAGCACCGGCTTTCTTCAGGTTCGGGACCACCGTCGACGAGGTATAGTTCCCGGCGCCGATGATACCGATCTTACCGGCAGAGGCGGCAAAGCTGTTCCCTTCGATCGCCACCACCCGCTTCTCGTCCTGTTCCTCCGGGAATCTGAGGATCGAAGCGATGGATCCCTTCTTGCGCATATCTCCGTAGATCTGCATATAATCCTGCAGCTCCACGACTTCAGAGATCAACGACCGCACATCCAGGCCGCCATTGCCAATCGTCTGGAGGATCGCCTCAAAATTGCGTTTCTCCGTCCAGCGGACATAGCCAAGCGGATAGTCGTGTCCCTTGTTTTCGTATTCTTCGTCATAGCGTCCGGCGCCATAGGAGCAGGACACCTGGAACGACAGTTCTTTCTTGTAGAAATCGTCGCGGCGCATATTCATGCCCACCACGCCAACCAGCACGATACGGCCGCGTTTGCGGCACATCTGACAGGCATTGTGAATGATGCTGTCATCGTGGGCCGAGGCCGTAATGATCACGCCATCCGCCCCCACGCCATTCGTCAAACTCTCAACCACATTGACCTGGTCATCTCCCTTGGCGGGGTTCACCGGAATCACGCCCCACTTCGCCGCCAGATCGAGCTTCGTCTGGTCAAACTCCACGCCCACGACGCGGCAACCGCTCGCACGCAGCAGCTGAGCGACGATCAGGCCGATGAGGCCCAAGCCGACCACGACAATCGTCTCGCCCAGCTCCGGCTTCAGCAGCCGCACGCCTTCCAGACCGATCGAACCGATCACGGTGAAGGCCGCCTCCTCATCCGAGACATTATCCGGGATCTTCGCCACCAGGTTCTTCGGGACGCACACGTACTCCGCGTGATTGCCATTGCTGGCCACACGGTCGCCCACCTGGAACTCCGTGACGCCACGCCCGACGGCAACGACCTTTCCGACATTGCAATAGCCAAGAGGCATCGGTTGACCCAGTTTGTTGAACACCGCTTCCAACGTCGGCATAATGCCGTCCGTCTTCAGCTTGTCAAGGGTCTGCTTCACCTTGTCCGGTTGCTGACGCGCCTTGTCGATGAGGTTGGCCTTGCCGAACTCCACCAGCATCCGCTCAGTACCCAGCGATACCAGCGTACGGGTCGTCTTGATCAGCACGCAGCCGCTCTTTACCAAAGGTGCCGGAACTTCTTCCAGAATCGTTGCGCCGGACTTTAAATCTTGGATGATCTGTTTCATTATGTCAGTCTTCTTATTATCTCTTCTTTTCCGATGCGATCCGCTCGGTTAACGCTATCAGTTTCTCTGCGCGCTGTTCGTAATTATCGAAGCGCTTCAATTGCTCCTTTCCTTTCTCCACAAGACGCGCCCGCAGGTCCGCGTCGTTCGCAACTCTGTATATCGCCTCCGCACAGGCCCGGGCATCAACCGCAGAATAATACTCCGCCGCTTCGCCGCAAAGCCCACGCGCGAACTCCAGACCCGTCGTTACGATCGGTTTTTCCATCCGCATCGCTTCAGGGTACACTGCCGTGAAACACTCCAACAAAGTCGGCTGGAAAATGATATCGCTCTGCTCATACAGAGACGGGCATTCAGCAACATCTACCCGGCCCACGAATTCAAAGCAATCTTCTATTCCCTTAATGTCCGCGTTGAGTTTTCCCGGATCGGCGCTCATCACAAAACGGAAGCGGAACTCCGGATGCTCACGGCGCAGGATTCGCGCAGCATCCGCTGCGATAGGCAGGTTCTTGTGGGCATAAGGCGTCGCAACGGTGAGCAGCGTAACTCCGTCAAAAGAGGGCAGTTTTTTCTCCCGCCACTGCTCCCGGTTATCATAGACCTGGTTGTAGTAGTTCGATACGGTGAAAACCTTCTTTTTCGGCCACATCTTACTGAGCCGTTCAGAAATATATGGATTCTCCGTATAGAAATACGCTGCGCACTTTTTGATTGCGTTCTCTATAATCGCATATCGCAGTCTGTACGTGAGCAACGTCTTTTTACTCATTCTTGTGAAAAAGGGAGATTCCTTGATGACAATCTGAGGTCGCGCGAAGCCACATAAATGCGGCACTTTCGGAATCCAGACAGAAGGGCCGAAAATAGTCAATACAGATTCTATCCTTTGCTCTTTTACCAATCCATCCAGAAAAGCATCCCGCCCAAACAACATTGTAAAGAAATCATTCTTAACATCGTGTATGTATACAGCGACATTGGATGTCTCTTTCAGGGCCGAATACGTATCGCGGAAAGACGATGATAATACAACCACAAACTCGTGCCTGGGGATTTGAGCCAGCATACGGCAGACCGAATCCGCCACTTGCAAGCCGCCACCGGCCTTAAGGTTTGAAGCATTGATTAGAATTCTCATAAGGACAGACGCGATTACAGATACTTCTCCCAATCAATCAATTGGCCGAACCAGATTGTGCCGCCCTTGCTAAAATGGCGGCAATCCTGACTAACGAAATGATGATCCGGAGTGAATACAGGCATCGTTCCCTTTTCGTCTTTCACCAACCCGATCAAGTCAAGATAACGGTCTCCATAAAGAGCCTTCAGCCTTTCGTTCCGTTCCACATACTCGGGGGCAATCTCCGTCCGCTGCATAAAATAGTCAGGGCGGTGACGTTTAGCATAGAACTGCCCGTTTGATTCTCCAAAGTTCTTGGTGCCTACAATGACCAGATTATCGACATTAAACCCTGCAGATTTGCACACCTGTTCCATTTCCTCAACGTCCTTCTCGTCTGTCCCCATAGACGACAAGAAGACCCTGTCCGCAGAGGAGAAGCGCTCCATATACTTTGCGTTCTTGTATTCCTCCCCGTATATATAGCTTACTTCCACACAATCAGAGACAGGCGACTCCAGGATCACATTCGCGAAATCCCGGCCAAAGCTATTCCCGACGACCAGCCAATGGCGTTTGTCCGTCTCAAAAGGCTTGTCCATTTGATAGACCCTGTCATTGTATGCTTTGTGGTCCACCTGCTCGCTCTTGTTGATATAGAGTTCAGGCACGTCACGCACCACACCGCCTCGCCAGTACATATATCCGGCAAAACAAGTCAGCACAATGAATGCCCCTACCGTAATTGCATAGAATGCGCGTTTACTCTTCTTCTCCTGCAGCCATTTGCCAGTCTTTTGCTCCACGAAATGGTATGTCAGCCAGGACAGCAAAGCGACAACCGCGAGAAGAGCAGCATAACCCCATATTGTGAACCGATTGGAGATCGAGTAACGATAAAAAGCCAGGACGACCTGATGCCAGACAAAGATACTGAAGCTTGCCGCGCCCAATTTTGCGAAAACACGATTTGCAGTAACCTTGTTCTCCAGAGAGCTCCCGGAAACCACCAACACAACGGACAAAGCAACGACTGCGACCAACCTGACCGATGATGGGATTATTTCCCTGTTAACTATCATCGAAGCCAGCAACAGCACATAACAGACATATGCGAAGCATCTGTGAGACAGCTTTGCCGTTTTCGGGGCATAGACCAGAGCCGCGATTCCGCCAACGCCGAACTCAAAAAAGCGCGACGGGAGGTAGTAGAATCTCTTGGCGACATCGTCTGTCACGAAATAAACGGCCAACGAAGCTACCACCAGGGCGAAAAGCATCACGATTAAAGTCCGTTTCGGATTCTTTTTATCAAGTCGGGCAAGGAAGAACAGAATTGGATAGACAATGTAGAACTGCATCAAGACGCCCACATACCAGGTGTGCATCAAAGGCTTATATTCATTTACGACATCCCAGTAATTCTTCGTCGTAATTGCCGCAAGGACATTATTTCCGAATAGATTGGTGGCGACGACCGATTCACTCAGGTTCTCGTAGTCATCAGGAAGCATCGTCCAGAAAGCAAGCGCCATGCACGTCGCCCCGGCAATCAACAGCAGGGGCAGCAGCCTTACAATCCGATCGAACTCGAATCCCAGATACCCCTCCCCGGCACCGCCGTTGTCCGCCAACAACCTGCGCTGCAGGCTCTTTGTCGTCAAGTATCCGCTGATCACGAGGAATACATCCACGCCGAGATAGCCATACGCCATAAAGCCCGAATGGTAAAGAACCACGGCCATGATGGCGAAGGCTTTCAGGACATCAATGTATTTTAATCTATTGCAATCCATCCGAAAAACATCCTATACGGGGATCGTAAGCTCCCAAACGACACCGGTCCTTTCCCGGCTTTGATACAGGTCACACCACCCATACTGGTTCTTGATCTTTCCGACAGGGATGACCTGAACATGCTGCCCATCTACTGATAGACCGGCCACCGGACCGGGGCCGCAGTTTTCGAATACGGGGAAATTCAGAACCGCGGCAGAGCCGGATTCATTCCGCCACAGCAGCCTGATACGGTCCGTTTCCAAAAAGACCTCGACCGGCGCGAATAACGGGACAGGCCTTTCCAACGCAATCTGATGACGTTTCCCGCACACCTTGTCCAGCACCTTCCCGACAATACCGTCCCTCCGTTTTCTCTTGTAACGCAGCAGCCCGACATGATTCAACAGGACGGTCTCGTTCGAATATTTCCTGCCGAAAGCCCCCATCCAGGGGCCAAAAGCTCCTTTCGATATTACGCCATTCCGTTTTGTCCATATGGCGCACACGACAGGGCCTCTCTCGGACAGGTACCTCTTTCTCCCATCGAAGATAGATACCGCCACATTCTCTTCTCTGGCTATGCGCAGGCCGGTCGCAGCCGGGCCCCCGACTTCCGTCGTTTCCACATCGGTTTTACCCTGATCCAGCAGGGACAAGACCAGCCAGAACAAGAAGTGCGCGCAATAGACGGAGCAATAATGGTAGTCCCACCACAAATATTTCTCATCGCCCGGATAGTCGTTCAGCATCAGGTTCCCATTCGCGAACATCTTCTCAACCCGAGGCTCCAGATAATCCAGGGCGCGCCCCAGGCAATCATCCTGCCCTGTGCTTGAAAGGAGATAGACCCAGAGCCCCCAGGCAAAGATTTGATTCGTTCCCCGGCCCTGATAGTTTATGTCGCCATCCGGCAAGACGGCATTCATCAAGAAACCGACGGACTTTGAGAGGTCCATACGGACGCCCCGGCATCTCAAGAAGTTAAGCACCGCGACGGTCGCAATGTCGTATTGCAAGTTGAAACTCTCTCCTACAGGCAAGCGGTCTTCGATTCCGCCATCCGCATTCGTGGCTTTTCTGATCAGTGCATCACACTTTTCACACGACTTCAAATACCGGTCGTCGCGTGTCCAGTCGTATCGTTTCCGATTGACGAACCATCTCATCGGGAGCCAGTTGACAGTATTGTGGTTACTGTCATCGGTCGCCAGGACCGTCTCGCGCATCGTTTGGCAAACCGGGGCGTCCTGGAGGTAATCAGCAAGGACGCACAACGCGAAATTATTGAAGTCGTGATGGAAGGCCGGCGTTTTCTTGTTCTGGTCCCATCGCTTCAAGATGCTGTCCATCAGCCGCTCTCCTTCTTCATATCGCTGCGTCTGCTTGTTCCGGTCTCCATAAAGCATCATCGCCGCCGCCAGGTGGGTCGCCCCATAGTGTGCGGATATCTCTTCTCCATCGAGCGGATCCACAAAGAACGACGCCCCATTCTCCGCTTGAATCCAAGATTCACAGATAGGGAACAGACGCTCGAGAAGCGCTTCTATCCTACTCCGGTTATCCATTTTCATCAATCTTGTTTACGCAACGCATCCATGAGCTGAAGCGCGGCCAGGCTTTCAGCAAGCGAGACGCACTCGCTCTGGCGGAGACCATTCTTCAGGCAACGGTTAACCTCCTCGATTTCGAACTCGAAGCCCTGGCTCTTATATCCTGCCTCGAAAACTTCCTGGCGAACGCCCCGCTCATCATACAACACAATCCTGTTGGTACGGTTAAACTGCGAATCCCATTCGATTGACCCTTTATCGCCAATAAGCGCAGCTTTGCTCAAACCATCAAAGTCTGAACTCAGGTTTACAAAAGCCCGGATCCCGTTTCGTTCCGCAAAGATCTGCCAATCGGCATCAACGTTGGCGAACGAATTCCGCTTCTCCTTCCGGACAAGTTCCGGGACGCCGCCCAGGAATGCCGTCACAAAGGCAAGGGCATAAATCCCGAAATCTCCCAGGACGCCGCCGCCCGCTTTCTCATTGAAAACAGCCCGATCCGTATCGACGCGTTCGCGTTTATAGAAATCTACCCGGACCAGCTCCAGTTGCCCGATCCGTCCGTCCTCCAGCCACTGTTTCGCTTTCCGGAAAGTCGGGAGGCATTTCATCCACATTCCTTCCATCAGGAAGAGACCTTTCTCCCGAGCAAGGGCCATCAAGGGTTCCAGCTCCGAGCCCTTCAAGCCGATCGGCTTCTCACACAAAACGCTCTTTCCGGACTCCAGGCACATCCGAATGTGCTCTGCATGCAATCGGGCTGGCGTCGCTATGTAGATGACATCCGCGTTGAGCCCCGGGTCGGACAGCATCTCCTGATAGGACCCATAGGCCCGCCCGCGCCCGTGCCTGGATGCGAACTTTTGCGCCTTTGAGAGAGAGCGGGAGGCAACGCCCACGATCCGGCTCCGCTTGTCCACGTCCAGGGCGGAAGCGAATACTTCCGCCATGTTTCCCAAACCCATGATTGCCCACCTGACAGCATCCGGGTTCTTCCCAGGATAGAAAAGCGGGAATTGGTAAAGCCTTTTTTCCAACGCCTTGACGGCCTTTTCAATTCTCATATGGATTATGCCATTAATTCCAGCTTGTCCAGGTCGATCTCCCCCTTGGGTTCTCTGCCCGCACAATAATCCTCATAAGCGCACGTGATAAACTCGACCAGCCTGTCGGATTCATCTCCCAGGCTTCCGGCGATATGGGGAGACAGGAACAGATTCCGTCTTCGAAGCAACGGGGACCACGGGAATGGCGGTTCGTGCCGGCTCACATCGAGCAACGCACAGATAGACGGCCGTTTCCGCAGCAGTCTGGCCAGGTCCGCCTCAACGACCTGGGCGCCGCGCCCGGTATTGATGAACGTCGAATAATCGTGCAATCTGTTCAACAGGCCATAATCGATCAGCCCCCGGGTCGAAGGGATGTCGGGCAAATGGTTGGAAATCACGTCGCAGTTCTCAAAGAGATACTCGAGCCCGACGCTGGTTACGCCAAGGGCCTGGCACTTTTCTTCCGGGAGATACGGGTCATACACAAGTATTTCAAGCCGGTAAGGTTTCAACAGCCGCACGACTTCCTCCCCGACGCTGCCACATCCAATCAAACCGATCCGTGCGCCATAGTTCCCCTTTCGCATTTCCGAAAAGCGCCTTGCCCGCTGAAATGCCAGGCGCCACAGGACACTCTTACAGGCTTTTTGTGCCTGGAAGTAGCCTTTATTCGCCAGCAAGACCTGCGCAGCAACAAACTCTGCGACAGCGGCGCCATTCGCCTTCGCAGCAGAAAAAACCCTGACGCCGGACGCCAAAAAAGGCTTTGCAAAATATTTGACCGTCCCCGCGGCATAGAAAACCGCTTTCAGGGATGGCAGATACTCCTTGATCTCCTCCGCACTGAGCTGAGGCATATACCAGGTCGAGAAGACAAATTGCACCTCCTTGAAGCGCCCTTCCCCAGACAGCAGATCTTCTTTTACGTAAGGGGAAATCTCTTTGAAAGAGCTGGAAGCGTTCAAGAGCCTTTGCTGCAAAGCAATGCCGTCTTTGCGTTCCGCAGTCAGAATAATACTATGCATCTGTCAACAGTTTTTCCAATTCCAAAGCGTATGCAGAGGCATACACGAACGCACAAGAGGTATAACTGGACTGGACAATCGCCCCTTCGACGGAGTACGAGAAAATCCCGCCTTTTGCCTCCCCGCTCGTTACCGTATGTCGCTTACACCACGCGAATGCCTTCCTCGCGCTCCTGACAATCGCTTCATTGCCGGAGACCTTGTACCAGTCCATCATATTCCTGGCGATGATGGAGGTCCCCTTACAATCCTCACCCATCATTTTGCGGGATAGATTATAGGGCCATCCTCCGCCCTTCCGTTGTTGCTTCATCAGGTTGCCGATGGTCGAGTCAATGACTTCCCGGATCCAGTCCTCCCCAAGGACGCGGTAAGCGGGGATCAAGCCTTCCAGCGCCCAGGCCTGCCCCCGGGCAAACATCCCCCCGAAATGATGATTCTTCTTGTCAATGCTCGTGCAGAATCCGGCGCGCTCCGGCATAAAGAACAATTCGACATAGCGCTTTACGAATCTCGAAAGGAAGGCCCGATACTCTTTTTCCCCGGTCAGCTCGACCAGGTTCGAGAACAGGCCGGCCGTAAATCCTGTATCCACGATTACCCAATCCTGCTCCCATACGCCATCCCGGGTATTATAGCCCGTGTGGACCAACGCATCCGGACGCGCCGTTTCCATAATCCAGGCGGCGCACCTTTCCGCGATATCCAGATATTTCCTGTCTCCCGTAATCCGATAAAGCGTCAGAAATGCATTGTTTGCGATATATGCGGAATCGTTGGGAGCGAGGACCGGTATGGCGCCCTGTTTGTCATAGTCATTCCGCACGATCCACCCGCCACACGCCTGCTGGCAGGAAGCAAGTGTATCCGCCAGGGCAATCGCCTTTTCAATCTCGCCGACAGCGCTGTACATCCGAACGGCCGCCGCATTCGTCCAAATCCAACTGGGCAGGCACCATCGCTCCTCTTCTGCGACATAGCCCGCGTAGAGCGTCCCGGATTCCCCGATGCGGGAGGACTCGACAAATCCACGCCACAACGCGATGTAATCCTCTGTCCCGGCAGTATGGTACCGACGAGGGAACGCAAGCTTTAAGGATGAAAGCGGTTTCCTCCGCAACATGACTTTCGCCAGGCAATGGAGAAAACCATATAAACGATAAAGCAACTCCATACCTATCGTTTAATCAAAAGATTATATAAGGGATAAACGATTCGTCTCAGCCAGATCCGCGCGGTCAGCTTCCCGCGACGGCCGGCTTCCGCATAGAACTTCCGCCCCAGCGAGTAACGCTTCTGCGCCATAGAGGTTTCAGCAAGGGCAATGTATTGACAGAAATAGACATAATCCTGGTCCTCTTTGCCCAGTTGCCCGATAATGTCTTTGTATTTTGCAAGATACTGCTCTTTTATCTCCTGCAACCTGTCAATATCCGGGACGTTGACGTTTTCATTATTCTTTATTACCAGCACTTCCGGAATGCCGGCCAAAGAATACTTCCCAAAGACCCGGACCAGGAACTCATAATCCTGATGCCGGAGAAAAGCAGGATCGAATCCCTGCAATTCATCCACGACACGCTTCCGGATGAAAACATTGGAACCCGTGTAGAAATGGAACTTACAAGCCAACGTCTCTTTAAGGAAGTTCCCGGAGGGCGCCTGACTAATAGCCCTGACCTTCCGGCCGCCCTTTCTGTATTCGCAGCCCGTATATACCCCTGCGATTTCATCCCCGCATCGGTCCAGCAGCGCCGAGCACTTTTCCAATCTGTCCGGCAAGTATTCGTCATCGCTGTCGAGCAATGCGATGTATTCCCCTTCCGCTACCGCAAAACCGGTATTTCGTGCGACAGCCCCGTTTCGGTTATGGTCATGTTGGATGTACCTTATCCTGCCGTCGGTTTCGGTAAACTTCCGGACCAATTCTTCGGTCTTCCCTCTAGCGGGAGTTTCCGGGTTGTTGTCATCGACAATAATCAGTTCGAAATCCGACAACGTCTGTCGGAGGACACTTTCAATACACGGCTGCAGAAAAACAGGATCTCCGTATGTTGGAATAATGACACTTACCTTAACCATTTGTCTCTATAAAAAAGCGCCCTGGGACTATATTCTATAACCGAAAACATTCTTATATATCCACATCGCCAGAACAATGGTAAAGGGATATGACAGCATGAAGAAATGATTGCTGAAGAACATCATCAAAGTTGCTTGAGCCGTCAAAACATAACTGGCAATTTCTAGCGGGGAATTCGTAGTCAAGCATCTCCGATAATATCGTCCGACAAACAAACCGATTAGAATACTGGAAATGATCGACAGGTACAATCCAAAATCCTTATACTGTACCGCAATAAATGTAAACGTATTAAATGAAGAATATGGGATAATAGTATACTCTTTATTATAGTTATCATCTATTTGTAAATATCCTAGAGCCGGTTTTATAAGCCAAAGGCCATTTGTATGCTCTTGCCCTTGGGTTTCCATTACATACTGCAAATTAGCCCATGGCGTAGTTAGATAAGCATATGGTCCTACTAATTCTGCCGACGAGTCCCATGTCATACCATATGATACTTCGTATCTTTCCTTTCTATCTTCTGCGCTTGTGTACTCCTTCCCTTTTAAGCCAAAGGCGAATGATGCAATTAATATAACGACAGATGCGCCTGCCAAAACATATATAACACGCTTCTGTTTCTTCGTCGAGGGATATAGCATCTCATAACCAATCATAATAGTGATTGCGATTCTCAGAATAGATGTCTTGGACATCGTGTCCAACGCAAGAATGAAATAAACTGCAACAACTAATATGATGACTAGAATCTTTCTGGATTTCAGCGCACAGATTATCGCAGCAATTCCGCACACAAGAAATACGGACGAGATTGCTAGAGACTTGGAAGTAATCAGCTCATACAATGACGCGACAGAATACAGAAAAATCAAGATAATAGCATGCTTCCCTAAGTTATCCTCAGTTTGTCCGTCGTGCACACGACCATCCTTCGTATGGATTATCGAATAGTAGACCGCGGCAATAAAAGCAAACATATTTATGATGGCGATTACCCACGTATCATGGTTTAAGTCCATCATGATTGAGTTACTCAAATTCGTGTAGATTAACAACGAAAAGGGAGTAAGTGCAAACAAATAAAACGGGTTGAAGAATTTCGGTTCGCGTCGTCCTAAATAAATACATAAACCAAATATAAAAAAGACACAAACCCTGCAGACGACAATACTCCTCGACGCAATCGCGACAATCGACACAAAAACGCTGAAAAAGACAAGCCTTGATAATGCTGATAGAGAATAATCGTTCATATCTTTAACTATATCTGACGAAAAACGCGCATTACTTTCCGCGCAAAGGAAAGAAAAAACTGATAAACATTCGCATATATATAAGCGCGACCAAGTTTTTCATGAACAAGCATCTTCCCCCATATGGAACGGGAACGGCTCAAAGCCGGCAACTCCATTTCCAAATCCGGGAATCGTTCCTTCGCAGACTGGATGATCATAGATATTGTTTCCCTGTTTTCCCGCCTAAGGGAGAGCGGCCATATCAGATCTCCCATAATATTGCGGACAAAATAGAACTGTAACACATCCTTACGTCTCTCCCAAAAGGATTTGTCACTTTCCAGGATTTCTTGAGCTTTCTTTAAATCAAAATTACACTTGAACCTGTTTGTTGCGGATCCGGAACGCCAAAAATAGTAATACAACACATCCGGTATTTGAACTATTCTATCAGCCTTATCAACCACAATAGGAGTCCAGGCATAGTCCTGTTTCGTCATATGTTCGTGAAAAGGCACATTCTCAATCAGCGTTCTCTTAAATAGTTTATTCCAGACAACAAAACTTGAAGATTTCAGATACTCAGTCTTTGCTTCTTCCTCAATAACCCTCTCAGAGCTAATGTGATATCGCCGGTTCTTTTTCGCACCATTCTCCCAGACCATTACCCCGTTACACTCAACCACATCCGCATCATACTTAATTGCCGTCTCTACCAGTCGGTTAATATAGTTCGCGTGAACCCAGTCATCACTGTCAGGCATAGCAATATAGTCGCCCGTTGCCTTACATATTCCCGTATTCCTGGCTCCTCCCAGGCCACGATTCTCTTGCTGTATTAATCGGAAATGAGTATACCTCTGCTCATATCGCCGGGCAATTTCAGCGCTTGTATCCGTAGATCCATCATCTACCATAATGACTTCTATATTTGGATACGACTGCTTTGCAATAGAATCCAGGCAACGTTCCAAGTACGCTTCTACATTGTAGATCGGGACGATTATTGATACCTTAACACTCTCCATAAGAAGAACACCGCTACTGAGTTATATCTTTACCCGGGAGTTTTAACCAAGAGCCCATTATATAATTCCACTCAAAAGGCATAAATGTTTTAAAACCACTCCAATGAAAGAATGTCAATTCGCCAAAATAAACTCTCCCGCCACAGTTATACAGATCCACCCGAACATGCGGGAGGCCGGCGGACAGTCTCCTGGCAATGTCAATCATCTCTGTCAGATTAGAAGGTCTTGGGATCGGAGTCTTTCTATTAGGATGCCCACAAAGCACCGGAAGATGATTCCATTCCAAATCATAAAAATCGAACTTGGTCTCCTCGGCGGACAATCTATCCGTTGCTACAAACAACATCTTGGGCTCCCCGTCAAAACAGAAAAACTTATAGTCTGCCAATTCTCCGTTCTCATCTTCTTTATATTCTTCCGCTATTATCCGTCGTTTTACGTCTTTATACGGCCACTCACGATTGATATTGAAGAAATCTGTTTTTAAGCCCTTTCCCAATTTCTCAATAGTATCTTGAATATTCAGTTTCTTCTTATCCCTACACACCACAATGCCCCCAGAATCGTGTGTGCATTTCAATACAAACTGATTAGGCAAACGATCAAAATCGATATCCTCCGCACGCTCCCATACACCAATGGTCGGGATAATATACTCTTCCCCAATGATTCCAGCTACATATCGCTTCGCCTCATATTTATCAACCATTTTTGTATACTCCGGATTCCGGTCATATAGTTTTAGCCATTGCAGTTTTTCATTATATGTCCGAGGATTCTTTAAGTCCAGCTTATACCCATTCTTCAATTTAAAACGCAATCTCAGAAAAGGTCTATCAGGTATTATTGGCCCTATTTTGCATAGGACATAATCTAAAAAAGCTTTAGGGTTTGACAGCCTTTTCGCGAGTATTCCGAGTATATTATTTCTCATATTTCCTCTTTCAAGTACTTTACGACACGCGCAGGATTACCGGCGACCACGACATCAGTTTCAGGGACGTCTTTGGTTACTACTGCACCCGCAGCGACAACACATCTTCCTTTTATCTTGACACCAGGACATATGATAGCATCTGTGCAAATCCATGTCTGATCCCCGATGACAATATCCTTCCTAATATGGTTGCGCTGATTGCCAAATATAAAGCCAGTCGTATCTAATGTCGCCGCCATGATTTTTGCGCCCGTGGATACTACCACATTGTCGCCCAACACGATCCTTGAACCCGTGGCATTCAGCACACAGGAATCATTCAACACGACACCCTCGCCTATACTGATACTCCCGGGAGACACGACTTTGGGATTCCCATAGATCTTGAAACCGGCGCCACAGGAAGCGAAACTGCTTTTAAGAAGCCTACGTTTCACGCTTAAACGGCAACGCTGAAAAACAGCAATGATTTTTCGTAACAGTACCATCGATTATGCCCTATTCAATTTTAGATGGAATCGATTAACCAACAGATTCACAACAATCTCTTTGACGAATCGCCGCTCATCCTTGGTGAAACCGATCAAGAAGACAATGCCTCCGACAGAAAGGATTGACGAGAAAACGACCACTAGAAGTCGAAGGAAACCTTCCCGTACAAGAGAGCGGACGAACCAAGGGAATAACGGAGTAATTACCAATACCAACATGATCGGCAAAACGACTTTTCTCAGGAAAACGCCAACATTGATCTCCACCAACTTACGAAGCATCAATATCTGGGCAATTAAGGTCAACAGTTCAAAAACGAACTGGGCGATGAAAACACTATGTGCAGGAAGCCCAATTTTTAGCAAAACATACGAAACCGGCAGAAGAAGGATCAGAATCACACTCGAAACAAGTTGATATCTTTTCACTTTCCCGGTCGCCTGGGCCGCTATCAAGCAAGGATTTGTCAATGCATACAGCAACGAAATCGCAAGCATCAGCTGTGTAAAGATGACGGCATGGTCAGGTACCGTTTTCAACCAGATGGTCAAAATATACTTCGTCTCCAGAAGGATAGGAAGCGTAATGATCCACAGCAGGAAAAAAGAGAACTTGGCGCTACGGAACATAAGACCATGCATCCGGTCTATCTCCGTGTTTGCATATGTCTTGGTTATCTGCGGATTAATTGCAGATTGAAAACTACCTACAAATTCCTTGACCGCAAGCTGAACCTGGTTGGCGACCCCACGCGCAGCATTGACGACAGGGCCAAAGAACAAGTTCAACACCATGTTGACGCCTTGCGAGCATGAGACACCGGCAAACAACCCGAAGAAACTCCACCCCGCGAAACCGGTCATCTCACCGATCAGTTTTTTGTCAATCTCATTTTTATATCGGGCCTCTTCATAATGCCTCTTACAATACCATCGATATACCAGCTTGATTGACAAGGCAAGGACAAACAGCAATACAGAATAGAGCTTCAGTTTATCCCATGGCGAGAACTTGACCAGATAGGCTATTATCAACCTCAATGTTACCGTGGCAATAGACAAATACGCGAAGACGGACATCTTCTCGCGGGCTATTATAACAGAAGTATATGGGACAAAGATAAACCCTGCCAGAGACGTGGCGATAGAGAATTGATAGACCCACATCGCTGCATCTCTCCGCTCATAGGGAATAACCATCTTCTCCTTGAGAAACCACAGCCCTATCGTTTCGGCAAGAATAATAACGATGATGGACAGAAAAATCTGAAGCTGAATAGCTGTACTGAACACCTTCCTAACATACCCCAGATCTCCCTTCCCCATAGCGAAATTCAGAAAGCGCTGGCACGTTGAATTCATCGCACTGTTTACGAAAGTAAACATCGATATCAATCCACCGGCAACATTATGAATTCCATAATCTTCAACACCAAGCGCATTCAAGATAACACGAGACGTGTAAATCGTTACACCCATCGTGAAAAACATCCTCAAATACAGGATGAATGCATTCTTCGCAACGCGCTTATTGTCCGAGGTCCTAGACATTGTACCGCTCAGCCCGATGTAATCTTTATTTCTCCCAGCTATTAGATATGGTAAACCTTATCGGCTATAGGGCAGATGTTGTGGCAATCGAGGACAACCTTGCCCTTGAGCTTGTCCCAGTTCTGCTTGAGGTGGTCGTGCTTGACCATAATGACCACCATATCCACTTCGTCCAGGAACCGGTCGAAGTCGAGGATCTGGTTCTTCACGATTTCCTTGTCGGTGAAGAAGGGGTCGAAGGTCTTGAGGGGACGGGCGAGGTGGCGCTCCTGGATGTCGAGCATCTGGAGGGTCGGGCTCTCGCGGATGTCGTCCACGTTCTCCTTGTAGGTGAGGCCGTAGAGGCCCACGCGGCGGTTGTCGGTGATGCCGTTCTCCTTCATAATCTCGTGGATGCGCTCCAGCACGAACTCCGGCTGGCTGTCGTTGGTCTTCATCGACTCGTCGATCACCTTGGCCAGCTGCGGGTAGTCGCCCACCAGGAACCAGGGATCCACGCTGATGCAGTGGCCGCCCACGCCGGGACCCGGCTGGAGGATGTTGACGCGCGGGTGCATGTTGCAGATCTTGATGATCTCGTAGACGTCGAGGTTGTCGTGGCGGCAGATGCGCGAGAGCTCGTTGGCGAAGGCGATGTTGACGGCGCGGAAGGTATTCTCGACGACCTTGGTCATCTCAGCCGTGCGGATGTCGGTGACGACGATCTCGCCCTGGCAGAAGGAGGCGTAGAAGGCCTTGATGCGCTCGCCCACCTCGCGGCTGTCGGCACCGATCGTGCGGTTGTTGTGCAGGAGTTCATAGACCATATTGCCCGGGATGATGCGCTCCGGTGCGTGAACGAGGTTGATGTCCTCGCCGATCTTGAATCCGTTCGCCTCGATCACCGGGCGGACGAACTTGTCGATGGTGCCCGGGCTGACCGTGGACTCGATCACGACGGTCGCGCCCTTCGGGCAGACCTTCATCACTTCCTTGACGGCCGCCACCACGTAACAGGCGTCCACTTTCTTGCTGAACTTGTCGTAAGGGGTAGGGACGGAGACGATGTAAGTATCCGTCTTCTGGTACTCCGTGGTGAACTTGATGCCCGCCTTCACGGCGGCGGCGAAGAGCTCGTCAAGGCCTTTTTCCTTGAAGGTGGTCTTCCCTGCGTTCAGGGTCGCGACGAGTTCCTTGTTGTAGTCGGTTCCGACGACTTCAACGCCGTGGGAAGCCAGCATAAGGGCGGTCGGCAGGCCGATATAGCCCAGGCCAATAACATTGATCATATCGAGGGTTTATTTTAAAGCGTTTACGATACGGCGGCAGGCGAGGCCGTCGCCGTAGGGGTTGACGGCGTGGGACATCTTGTCGTAATAGACGAGGTCGTCCAGGAGACGGCTGACTTCGGAGACGATGAGGTCGTGGTCGGTGCCGACGAGCTTCACCGTGCCGGCGTCCAGCGCCTCGGGGCGCTCCGTGGTGTTGCGCATCACGAGGACCGGCTTGCCCAGGCCCGGGGCTTCTTCCTGGATGCCGCCGGAGTCCGTCAGCACGACGGTGCTCTTCTCCATCAGGTACACGAACTCCAGGTACTGGAGGGGCTCGATGAAGAAGAAGTTGGGATATCCGGTCAGGTCTTCGCCGAACACTTCGTGGATGGGCTTGCGGACGTTCGGGTTCAGGTGCATCGGATAGACGAAGTCCACGTCGGGATACTTCTCGCTGAGGTCCTTCATCGCGGTGACCATCGAGATGAAGCCGTCGCCGAAGTTCTCGCGGCGGTGGCCGGTGATCAGGACCAGCCGCTTGCCGCCGTCGAGGCGGGTGACGTCGTAGCCGGCGGCCTTGAGGACGCCGATCTGCTCGTCAGCCAGGGCCTTGTCGCTCTTGAGTTTGTCCACGACCATGTGGAGGGCGTCGATGACGGTGTTGCCCGTAACAAAGATTTGCCCCTGCGCCTGCTCATCGCGGAGATTCTTCTCGCTGAGCGGCGTGGGGGCAAAGTTGTAAGCGGCGATGCGGCCCGTAATCTGGCGGTTCATCTCTTCCGGCCAGGGGCTGTAGATGTCATGCGTGCGGAGGCCCGCCTCAACGTGTCCGACGGGAATCTGCTGGTAGAATGCGGCCAGGGCGGCGGCGGTGCTGGTGGTCGTGTCGCCGTGGACCAGCACGACGTCGGGCTTCACCTCCTTCAGGACGTCGCGCATGCCGGTCAGCACGCGGGCGGTCACGTCGTAGAGGTCCTGCCCCTGTTTCATGATGTTGAGGTCATAGTCAGGCTTGACCTCGAATATCCTGAGGACCTGGTCCAGCATCTCACGATGCTGTCCGGTCACGCACACGATCGTCTCGAATGCTTCTGGGTGTTTCTGGAACTCCTTGACCAGCGGGCACATCTTGATGGCCTCGGGGCGGGTTCCGAACACCAGCATTACTTTCTTCATATCAGGTTTTTTCAGG
>Ga0265301_10001745_pt1 | contig 27199 bp, 42 predicted proteins | sample AusTroGonzalo_MG_2_FD_193488 | JGI IMG/M metagenome (GOLD analysis project Ga0265301, IMG submission 193488) | Bovine rumen microbial communities from tropical cattle in Woodstock, Queensland, Australia - Gonzalo_04 | ecosystem: Host-associated > Mammals > Digestive system > Stomach > Rumen ... | reverse complement strand
TGAGGAGGAAATATGCAAATAGTAGACAACGCAATCATCCTCATTCTCATCGTTCTTGCATTCGTTGCAGGCAAAAGAACAGCAGACTCTTACCATAAGATCGTTATTAAAGAATTGCGATGGCAGTTAAGGTTGAACGCAGCCAAAGAAGGAGTGGGCTACGTCGCTCCGCCTGTTGATGAACAGCCTAAAAAGCGTGTTCCAATCGGACAGCTTTTTATGGACAAAATGAGAGAAAACGGAAGGGCTGTCCAGCAAATTCACAACTCCTAACTTGACCTAGATATCGCTATTCTAACGCTCGCAAGCTCGCGTAAGCATGATGAAGATTGGGTACTACACTACATGATTTCATCCCAATCTTTTTCATATATTGTGGCGTCCGATACCCACATGGGCTTTCATAGCCCGCAGAATTCGTTGCGTTCTGCAAAACACCGCCGTCGGATAGTCCTCTTCAGACGATAAACGAAGGGCCGCTCACGGGTTGGTCAGTGAGCCTCATACGACAGAAATTAATCTATAACAGAAATATGGAGGAATTAAATTATGACAATCTTTACGGGTAATATCTCTAAGGCAGCTGAAACTCGCACTGTTGATGTCGGCGGAGTGAAGACTCTGGTCACGGACTTTAACGTGGCTGAAAACTATCAGGGTCGGGATGGCAAGCGCCACACCCAGTTCTACCGCATTAGCCTGTGGCGTGAGCCCGGTGCGAAGCTGGCGAAATACCTGAAGCTTGGTCGCTCTGTGACCATTCAGGGTCGGGTAAAAGCGCGTGCTTATATGACGAACGAAGGCGTTGCCGCCTGCGCTCTGGAGATGAGCAACCCGCAGATCACCTTCAACACGGCTAATCCCACTGAAGAAGTGGATGCCGTGATCGAGGGAGATGCCGTGCCGTTCCCCGCCGAGGAGGAATAATCGGTTAACGTATAATAGACAGGAGCCTGGTAATTAGCCGGGCTCCTGTTTTTTTATGCTGGTTTTATTTTTTTTGCTGCGGCGCATTTTTCTGCGACCGCTTTTTTGCTCGACGCTCAATTTAGTTCGGTACCGAACTTTGAGGCATTTCGAAAATAAGCATAAAGGAGAAGTGCATTCTCCAAACCGACTGCCTGTGCGCGAAACTACTCATCGCCAGTGATAGAAAAGCAGAAAGGCTCTTGCCCAGAGTAGGGGTTGTTGTGACGCTCTGCGCCACTTATAGCAAAGAGCTGCCGGGTTTACATCTGGTTGCGGTTTACCGGCTTTTTATTATTTTGACTACTTCGGGTAACGCAGGCTATACCGAAGATTATGTACCACCTGCATTAATGGCACGAGAATGATGAGCTCCTTTCTCGCGCTATTCCACACCGCCCGATGGGTGCCAGCGGTATAAAAGACGGTAACCATCCCTGTAGGGTAGAGGATATGAAATGTGAATCCAGCCACTACAGGTGAGTCCTGAAGCCCATGACTCTAATGGACTATGCGTGAATGCTAGTTGCTAATGCAACGCTAAAAAGAGTCTGAAACGCTAGGCATTTCTTTTTAAACGACTGTCCATCAAGGAGGACAACATGAAAGAATTTATACGTAATACAATTGACACTCTTAAGGACAATCGCTTCAGCTGGAAATTTAAACTGCTGAACATTCTTACTAATGACGAACTCCGCTGGGAGCTTGCGTGCATCTCTATAACAACACGCAACAGCAAAGACTGGATTGAACAGGTACATTCAGAGTATAGCTATGCCGCAAGGCGAATGGATAATATTCTGGATCACCTTGATAACATCTGGAACATATAAAGGAGCCTACTATGAAAAAGAAACTCACTATTACTGAAGACGAACAGGAGTTTCATGTAAACTACTACCCAATTGAGATGGGCAGTGACTGTGAAGTCTACACGACTATTCCTTGGGCTATGAAGTACCTTGAACGAATGGTCAATAAATACCCTGATCTGTGTAAGGTTATCTGTGATGATAATTACTCTTATACAGTACGTATGCCGTTTAAGCTCGTTAAGCCTCGTGCTCCTAGGTTCATGAGTGACGAACAGAAGCAGAAAGCTGCGGATCAGTTCGCTAAGATGCGTGAAGAGAAGCTGAAACAGGCTGAATGAGGGCATATTCCTAAAGTACGACTGAAACTTTTAGATTTTTTCTTCTTTATATTATATATATTATATATATAGAAGAAATAATCATTTATATATGAATATTTACAGAACTGTAGTAATTATTCTTATAGGTGATTGATTATTTATATTGGTATTAGATTCTTATATTGAAGGTTATACTATAGGAGAGAATAATTATATTAACATTTCCCTATTTCTAATAAATATTAACATTCTCCTCCTTCTAATATCATATTAACATTCTCTTATACAGTATATTAATCCTCTATAAGAATATTTATATTGTATATTCTAACAATGACTGTATATAGACAATATATTAGCTAAAAGTATTTAAATATACTCATTATAGATAATATATTAGCAGTTACTGCATTAATATTATAAGTGATTGTTATTCTATAAATACTCACAACAGTTCTATATATTACTAAAGGTAACAGTTCTATAGGGCTTTCTTTTATAAGAAAGCCCATAGAATAATAATACTTACTAAAGAAACCATTCTATAAGTAACAGTTCTATATAAAAGAATAAATATAAAAGGAGATGGCACGATGAATAATGTCGATCTTTATGAAAAAGACGGTAAAGTCGCTGTCTTGATCACCGGTGGGTTTGGAGCCGCGTGGAGTGCGAACAGTGTTAGTCCCTTGGCATATGACAAGCGAATAATTAAGTTCTGGCTCGATCACAAAGACAATAAAGAATTTATGCGCAGCGCTTCTGATTACAAGGACAACTTTGTGAATTCTTATGTCAAACAGTTCTTTAAAGACTGGGGATATGATTATGTGTATCTTGGTGCATTTGACTCTCTTGAATTAGTTTGGGTCGAAAAGGGCAAGCCGTTTCAGATTAGAGAGTACGATGGCAGTGAATGGATCGAGTATTATGATCCTGACAAGTGGATTACTTTCTGAGGTGGATTATGAAACTAGCGAACGCTTTGGATCTGCACAGAAGAAAATGCAATGTCTGCGGTAAGATTTTTGAAGCATCGAATCAGTATGTTTTCAAAACTCAAAGGACACGCCACAGAGACAGCTTCGACTATTATTGCTCATACTCCTGTTTAAGAGCTTACGAAAAAGAACAGGAAAAGAAAAAGAATATAAAAATCCGGCGAGAAGCATAAGGAGCGACTGATATGACCTACACTGAATCATTGAAATATTTGAACGGGCTTCCAAGAAAGTATGGCTTCACGTCAGAAGAAAACGAAGCCTTTGCTAACATCATGTACATTGTCAGGAAACGGGCTCAGGAAGAGGCTAAACATCCGCAGTGTCTGTATTATGTTGGCAAATACTATTTCAAAGACTGGAACAATGCTATGCAGGCAGTTAAAAGATATAAAGAGAAGTATATTCTGGAAAAGCGTGTCGACGTGAATGGAAATATGATCACAAAGAAATACACCATCTCGAATGGACGAATATTAGGAGTGCACAATGTTTGATCAGAAAGAAGCAATAAAGCTTTTAGAGCAAGACCGGAAAGAATATGTGCTGAAATGTATTTCATACGTTCAGGGTTTTATCGACAGAGGAATGGATGAATTAGCTGCGGATACTATTATCCACGCGGCGACAGGATTACAACGATTGGCTGGTGGAATTCAGTATCTTCAGGCTATTGATGACGACAATTATCCAAGGTTTGGAACTTTATTGGAGTGACTGAAATGAATGTTGGAGATAAAGTTTGTATAACATGTGCTCAAAAAGGCGTATCTCTTATGGCCTCAATGATTGGAAATATATGTACCATCTGCGAACGACTGGAGGGCGAAGACATAACTGTCTATAAACTCGCAGAAGATGCATATAAATTCCACTGGGCAGAAGAATGGTTAACACCGGTGATTGAAACTGAAGTAATCACAGTGACCGAAAAAGAATTTGAGGATATGTTTAAATAAAACGCAATATTATTTATCGATAAACTATATTGCAATATACTTTTTCAGTGACTGGTTCCGGCGTCGCAAGCTCCGCCAAGCAATACGAGGACACTCTTCCTTGCGTTCTCATCTTTCCTTACTATTCCAGATCCCTACATTCAGTCATAAGAGGATCTGATTATATATGAGGTGTTATATGGTTAACGTGTGCGCACATTATTGTGGGTCTACAATACTATTGGCGGAACTTGAATCAGAAGAAGCTGCTGGTGAATTTATGAAGCATGACTATATTCTCTTTTATGCTGATGAAATTTTAAACGCAGATGAAGATGTGGTTATTCATCCAGATGAAATGTTCGTAGAAGATGAAATACCGTTTTGTGAACCAATTCATGCAGAATACGAACAATCTGATGAACTTCCGTTTTAGGAGAAAAGAAAATGTTTAACGTTGGGGACATTGTAAAAATAAAAGAAAACGCAAATACCATCTTTGTAAAAGGTCTCACATTCAACACTTGGATGCTTAGTTATCTTGGACAAGAACACGTAATTCATTCGGGCAATGATAATCGTTGGAAGTTAGAGAATGTTGGAAACTGGGACAAGATGGTAAATAATGACGGATATTGGCTTTGGGCGAATGACTGGCTTGAGCCTGTGTATAAAACTGAAATTGCTGAAACAACAGAAGAAGAACTGATCAGTTTGTTTGAGTGAGTGGTGGTATTATAAATACGGAATTTCCGTTGAGATATCTGCGACCGACAGGACATAATATTACTGAAAATATGTCAATTGGCAAACATAATAAAATAAAGAGAACCGAGGCTATCTGAAGTATATGAAGGCTCGGTTTATTTGTTTTATTAAACAGCAAAAATCTGATCAATATGCAAGAAAAAAATCATGTATAAAAGAAAAGCATTTTTAAATTGTTACATACTTATACTGAAAGAAACGAATACAAAGTAACATATTTTACCAAAATAAAATTATAAAGAAATTGCAAATTTATAACAGAAATAGGAGAGATTAGAATGCAAAAGATTACTATTTGTGGCAACCTTACTGCTGACCCTACGCTGAATGAGCGTGAATGGGTAGATAAGGAATCTGGTGAGATTTTAAAGGCTAGTGTATGTAACTTTACCGTAGCTGTAGACAATGGTTATGGAGAGCACAAGAATACTCAGTATTTCAGGGTAAATGTCTGGCGTACGTTCGGAGAAAAGTGTGCAGAGATTCTGAAGAAAGGTCATCAGGTGCTGGTGCATGGATCTATTGCGCTGCGGAATTATGTTGATAAGAACAATAATATCCGTGCGGTTATGGAGATTCGACCTGATGAAATTCAGTTCCTGAATGGCAAGAGTATGAAAGTTGATGAACAGCCTGCGACTGAAACAGATGGAATGCCGTATTAACAGAAATTATTTATAACAGAAAGAGAGCGGATTTGATAAGAGTCCGCTTTCTTTTTTGTAAAGGAGTATTAAATGAAATTTATTGTTGATGGTGAAACTTTCGAAGATATTGAGGCCGTGCTTGATTATTGTATTTCCGATGATTATTACGATGATGACGACTATTTTGAAGAATGGGTAAATGAAACTTATGGCTCTATTGAAATAGCCGGAGACACATATTATGCGTATGACATCATTGATAATGCTGGCGACGGAAATATGAACTACCTGCATGAGCGGTACAACGAAGATAAAAACGATAATGACCGAGATGAAACTCGTTATCAGCTTGAACATGCGTCTGATGGTGATGAAATTTATTGTCAGAATTATGTGATCAAAGTTGTTGACGATAAAGATTACGACGAAGAAGATGAAAACGAAAATAGTTCCAGGCTGGAAGATGTACGTCGATTCGTAGACGAACAGAAATTGATAGAACAGCAAAAGAAAGAAACTGATAAACAGAATGAAGATGCCGTAATGACATTGTTTCAGGTGATATCATGCTCATAAGTTATCTTGGAGAACAGGTTAGTGATTTCGTTGTTCTCATAGTAAATATAATTCTCTATATGATCATAATCTCACTGATTGTAGCTTTTATTTCCATTATGTTGATTATTCTTGCCAACATATACAGGTATAAAAATGATAAGACGGGTGATTGAATGAAAAACTACTCGTTAGTTGTACGAAATGTAAAAAATCTTGAAGAGTTTCAGAAATTATCAGACAGCATCGAAGAGTTAGATTTGTACAGATATGTGTTTGATACTGGAGCTTATTACAAGAAAGAAAAAGAAGCAATATTTTGTTGTTGGGAACAGCAAGAGTGGAGAAATTACGAAGGACAAATGATTATCTTGTCCGAGAAATATCCGAAAATGACGTTTGAACTAACGTGCGAAGAGCAACAAACGTTTTGGAGAATATATTTCAAAGACGGAACGACTGAAACTTGCATTGGCAGTGTAGTGTTTGAGAAACCCAAGAAAATTGAATGGGATTCTTTGTCAGTGTTTTAATTTAATGCGGTGGCGGAATAGGTAGACGCTATGTGGTTCGACTCCACGCATAAGGGCGCTTGGATTAAAGGGTAACCCGGCTATATGCTTCCAAGTGTACACTGGGCAGGCTCAAGGCAAGTCTAGTCATGTACTGGTAGGCATGATATGTGAGGTGCAAATCCTCATCCGCATTTATTCGGATATAGCGCAATTTGGTAGCGCATCTGATTTAGGATAAGAGGGTCGTAGGTTTAAATCCTGCTACCAGCACTTTTGCCCAAGTGGTGGAATGGCAGACACTGGGGACTTAAAATCCCTTGTTCTTGGAACGTGCGGGTTCAAATCCCGCCTTGGGCACTATTTTATAAAAGAAAGGATTTTAATATGGCTGCTAAAAAGAAAATTACAGTAGAAGTTGAAAACAACGAAGGTAAACAGGAAATTATGGAGCTTCCTGAACGAGCGACTGAACGTATTGAGATTAAGAAAGTTCCTGTAGAAAAGGTTCGCGTAAAGATTGTTGGCGACACGCCTCTGCTTGTTCATGCATGGTCAGAGAAGGTCAAGAAACAGCTTCTTACAGAAATGCAAATGACTAAACGTGAAAAGAAAGAGAAAGAACACGATAAGAAAGATCCGTTTGCAGACTTTGTAGAAGCCGCTTATTGGATTACTCCTATGCCACAGGTTCGTGGACTCCCGTATGAACAGCAGATTGAACTGTTTGAAAAGGCAATTGAAGATGGCGCACAGTTTGGATTTCCGACGATTGCTTTTAAGAAAGCCGCAATTACTGCTTGTTATAGTGCAGGATATATTAAGAGCACGACTCTTATGCGTAGACTTTTCCATGTGAATGCTGTTCGTGGAGCACATGTTGGTTCATCTCAGGAGCTTGCAATTATTGACATTGAGGAACCACCGGAACTGTCTGAAGACGTTGTAAAGGTTGGACCTTTCAATAATCGTGTTCCTGATCTTCGTTACCGTCCGTCATTCCGTAAATGGTCTGTTGAACTTGAGTTAAGTTTGATTAAGACTGGCATGTTTACGCTTGAGGATATTGTCAACGCTGTTGATATGGGCGGATTCATGAACGGCGTCGGTGAATGGCGCACCGAGAAAGATGGAGAGTTTGGCAATTATCACGTATATCGTGAAGGAGAATAATTATGTCTGCTTTTGAGTATAAATATAGAATCAGTGGTTTACAGAAAGTTCCGGCAGAAGTAACTGGTGCTGTTTGTAAAGATCTGATTGACAAAGAAGGAGCAGTAACACCACAGCGTTTGGTGGAAGTTAGTAAACCAAAAGATGCTCCGCTTCATGGAGAGTTTGAGTGGAATAACACAATTGCCGCTCAGAAATATCGCGAGGAACAGGCACGACAGATTATCAAGAATATTGTGATTATGGAAGTTGAAGAGGAAGAAGCACAACCCAAAATCGTTAAATGTTGGGTAAACAGTGATCGTGCATTTGTTCCAACAGATGAGGGAACTCATCGATATGTGACAATTGATACAGCTTTGAGTAATGTGTCTTGGCGAGACAATTTACTTAAAGCTGCTCGTAGAGATATGTCATCTTTTATAGCTAAATATAGGCGACTGACAGAATTAGATAAAATTATAAACGATATGAATAATTTTCTTGGTGCCTAAGAGTTAAGAGACGCTGAAAGATCTCTCGGAGTGGATGAAAGGTCTGAATATGGTTGGGCAGCCGGGGCGAGTATAGTTATGTTACGTATAGATAGGTTCAGGTGCGGCAGTCTAGGTGGGCACAGTTGTGTTACGTTGAGTTAAGATATGGTCGGACAAGGTGAGCTACGTTGTGCTAGCATTGGACTGGCAGTCTAGGTGGGTTGTGCTCTGTTAAGTACAGGAATGGTCTGTTCTGTTGGGTTAAGGCAGTCGTGGTACGCTTAGTTTCGTATGGACTAGTTGTGCAATGGCAGTCTAGGTGCGCTCTGTTGGGTAGCGTTCTGTTGAGGACTGTTTTGGCGAGCTGAGGCAGTCTAGGTGTGCACAGGAGGCGGATTGACTGGGTTGGTTCCGATACGGCAGTTGTGGCGGTTTATGGTCTGTTCCGTTGAGCACAGGCGAAGGCAGTTGAGGCACGTTTTGTTACGTTACGTCGGCGCTGTGTTGGTTGTGGCTGTCATGGTGAGCAGAGACTAGGTCAGCTATGCTCTGGTTCGGCATGTTGTGGCAGTCGAGGTCAGGAATCGTATGCAGTGTTGGGGCGGAGTGAGGTTAGGCTGTCACGGCATGTACAGGAACGTTTTGTTCTGTTTGTGTTGGTTAAGCTATGGCAGTCATGGTGAGCTGTTGTAAGCCGAGCAGTGCTCTGATTTGTTCAGGGACTTTCAGGAGAGACTGAATGACAGCGTGGAAAGACACGCTTCTTTCATGGGGTTGCGCATAAGCATTAATTTAGAGCTGGCCTCTCTAAGCCTCAAATTTCATATCTGGTGATAACTTAATAGACTTGGAATGCCTCTATGAAGTAGTCACCTCCTTTCTGGTTAAAGAAATTGGCAGGAAGTTTCTTTCCCTTCTTTCTTCCTGTGTTTATCTGGGTATAGCGCAGTTGGTAGCGCGGGTGCCTTGGGAGCATCAGGTCGGGGGTTCAAATCCCTCTACCCAGACCACGCAGAGAGAGGACACCCGCCTAGCCAGCGTCTCTCGCCAGTGATAGTTTGGCTAACTGGAACTGGTCGGTTGTACATACGCATAGCCCTGGAGTATGTATGTGATTGGTGGGAAGTAAAACCATCCGGGTGTTTTTTATAAAGTGCGACTGGATTACTCAGCGGCACGCTGCCTATTGCTAGCATAGGAGAACCTGGGTAACGGAAAGCGACCGACCGGAGAGGTCGCATTTTTTATCGCGGGGTATATCAATGGCAGATTGCGTGGCTCATGACCACGAGGTCGTAGGTTCGAATCCTGCCCCCGCTACTATGGGGAATTAGCTCAGTAGGTTAGAGCGACGGCCTTATAAGCCGCAGGTGCTGTGTTCGATTCACAGATTCCCTACTAAATATTTGCTATAAACGGAGGTGGGTTTATGAATACAAATAAATATGTTGAACTGTTAAAGAAAATAAAAGAAGAACAAAAGAAATCTAGGCCCACAAAGAAAAGTTCTGACTATGAAGCTCTTTATCGGAAAGGACTGATTGATGGGCTCCAAAAAGCTTACGAAATGACGGAGGAATTCTTTCATGAAAAATAAGCTTGTTGTAATTTTTATCGTTGTTGTCTTATTGATTGCCGGATTAGTGTTTTATTGTGCGGACGGAGAAAATACTATGAAGTGTTATGTGTTATGTAAGCCTGTTGACGGAGTATATGTATATGAAGAGCCAAATGACAGTTCAGAAATTCTTTATTCTTTAAAGTGTAAAGATTCTTTTACGATAGATGGGCAAATTGAAAATGGTTACGTCCACATCGTAAATGGCGGTTGGGTTTATTGTGGTTATATTGTCTTACAAGAACCTAAACAAGTAATGGAAAATTATTATTGTACAAGAAAAAGAGTTGCTGTTCGTGAACACCTTAGCGGTAAGGTAATCAACTGGTTAGATAAAAGAACAATGGTAACTGTATTCTATACAGCAGATGGTTGGGCATGTACGCCTATTGGATATATCCAACTGAAATATTTGAAAGCGGAGTGAAAACATGAGTGATGATATTTCTTTCTGTCAAAAAACCAAATGCAGAAGAACGTCATGCTTTAGGCATGTAAAGAATATGCATGATCGAACTATACCACACAGCTTTTTCGTTGAAACACCGCCAGACTGTCCTAAACTAAAACACGATAACAATCATGATATTTATCATATAAGGAAGAAGGTTCTGGAAGACGATGGCTGACAAAATAGTAAATGCAGTAATTAAACTTGAGGTTCCTGAATGGCAGATCGGTGAACCCGTTACAGTGTTTTTTAAAGACACTATGATGAAAAAAAGTGTTTGTGAAATAGAAGATATTGTCAGATGTAAGAATTGCAAGCATTGGGATCAACTAATGGAAAATCGTGGGTTGTGTAATGAATTTACAAATACCCATAGCGAAGCATTAGTCATATCAGGTGAATGGTTCTGCGCCGATGGAGAACTCAAGGAAGGTCGGTGAAGTGAATGAAATGTTTTCCGTTGGATTGCACTACAGAATGTCCGCATTTCAAAACTTGGGATATGTCCGTTGATGATTGGACTTCCGTTTGTGACATTTTGAAAGTTCAGGTTGACGATTGTGACGGAGATTATATCCGTTACAGATGCCCGTTAGATTCTGACAAACGTTATCAAAACGCATTGCAGGAAGGTCGGTGAAGTGAATGAGTGCAACGGTTTATAAATGGATTATTGTCTATGAAGACGGCAGAACAGAAGAAAAATATGGAACGTGTCCATATGCTTTTGCAGATGACTTGGCAGAAGTACCAGTTGCTATCATTCGAAATGGATGGGAACGATAATAAGTTAAAAGCAACAACAGGTACAGCATACTAATCGGATGCTATCAATACCATGCCTCACTTGCCATGAGAAACACCTTGATAGCTACAGTAAATCTGAAGGCTTCAGACCATCTCCGAGGTTGACGATAGTAAACGAATGGCAAACGTTGAGGTCGGGTTAGCAGGAGAATTTTATATGTGTTAAAGGCAACAATGACGCTTTAACTGAGAAACGAGCATGGAAATAGTAAAGGGAATTATTGTAATACTTGGATTTGCATACATAGTTGGTTTTTTGATTCATGAAGTAATCAGCATGATAAGAAATAAGTGATATTGCGTTAAAGACAACTTTATTGAAGGTGATGATATGGCAAATATTGAGAAGGTTATCAAAGGGTTATACGCATGTACTACCTTTGGAGAGAATGGGGCAACGGATGGAGATTGCAACATCTGTCCGTATAACAAAGGATATAAAACAGGCGAATGTTGGATACAAATGAACCGTGATGCTCTTGAACTGCTAAAAGAACAGCAAAATGTCATTGAACAGTATCACAAGGCAGATAGCTTTTTAGATGTACATGGATGGAAATGGTCAGAATAAAAGGCAACAATATATTATAATGTATGTTAAGGTGATTTAATGAATAATAATAAATTAACTGTTCCAGAGAACAAAGTTAGATATAGCATCATATGTGATAAATTTCCAATTCCACAGACATACTTTGATACTTGTAGAGCTGCATCAATGTTTGTAAAAATGGAACAACCAAATGATAAACCACATTATATCATTAAATGTACTGAATCATATGAAATAATTGAAATAGTAAGATAACAATTTTACCATATTGTAATACGCAGAGACTGTTTTTAACGAAGGGGAATAATATGAAAACAGGTCAATTTTGTTCTGTGCATTTTGACGACGGGTGCTGTATTGGGAAAATTATTTCTGACGATGGGAACACAATAACTGTTGAATTTGACAACGGAATCATGACAGGAATTCCAAAGGAACGAGTTATACCGTTTGGTTATTAGGACTGTTTTATGTAGTATTAAATAACGATTTAAGTGTGGTGAGAACGTGGACGAAATAACGGAATATATCATTAAAGTTAATGTCAATGGGAAATTGGCAGATGAATGTCTAAATGTGCTTCAAGCAAAAGAACTTGTAAGGTGCAAAGATTGCAAACACGGAAGTCTGTACTGTACAGAAGATGTTTGTGGCAAAACATTGATTGAGTGTAATCATCCAGAACTTGGAGATACTATTGCCATCCATGCATGGGATTGGTTCTGCGCTAATGGCGAACGAAAAGACTAAACAAAAAGACAAACGTTCTTTTCCCGATGTTAAGTCGGGGATTTTTAATTGACTTAAAGGCAACATTAAGAAAGGTCGGTGAAGTGAATGTGCATCTATGAACCACTTCATGGCGAAATGCCGACAGAAGCAATTTGTAAAAACGGTTGTGAGAAATGCCCGTTCAACGTACCGGACATTCCGAAACCGGATGATGAAAACGAGCAGGATGATCTGCCGTATTAAATGATGCTTTAAGTGAGGAATGATTATGGAATCATACCATTTTGTTGGATTAATAACAGTTGTTGCAGTAAGCATCTATTGGTTTATTGTTCTGAACCAGATAGACAGAATAGAAGGTAAACTTAATAAGTTATTAAAGGCGCAGACAGAACCAAAGAAACCAAAGGATTTAAGAAAGCATAGTTATGATGGATATATTGGAAATTGTCCGTCATGTGACAGAGTTGTGCGTTTTGCTCAAAAGCATTGTCATAACTGTACGCAGTTGCTTGATTGGATAGAAGTAAAGAATCTTCCTGTGGAAGATGACGATGTGATTTAAAGGTAACGCCTTAAGCGAGGTTGAACATGGAGCACATTCTTGAAATATTGATATTCTGGGCGGTTGTTTTTGCAATAGTGTACATAAGATTTTTGATTGAAGATAAACAAGATAGGTTTTGACTTAAAGATAATAATAACAAATAACGCTTTAAGAGGTATGAACATGAAAGAAGCAATCATTAAATATAACGAAGACCCAAAGGAATCACCTTTAGTGATCGAATGGCAGGAGCTTATTCGGTGCAAAGATTGTAAATTTGGTTTTTCAGAATATGGGTATGTTTTTTGCACAAAACCGTATGTTGAAAAAGGAAGTGCAAACCATAAACCGGATTGGTTCTGCGCTGATGGGAAGAGGAGAACGTAATGAAACGATTATGGCCTGAAGAAGACGATTTCTTCATGATAATTCTGGCTTTGGCTATGTTTTTGACATTCTGTATTAGCACGCTATATGCAATAGGAGACTGAAATATGGCAGACATTGAAAAGATTATTAAAGGTGTAGAACATTGTTTATTTGGAGAAGAAGTGTGTGATGATGCAGAATGTCCATATTGGAACGATTGGAGTGCGCATTGTTGTCTTAGTCATTGCCAAAGTGATTTAAAAAAGGATTTACTGGTTCTATTGAAAGAACAATCACAGATTGTTCGGTGTAAAAATTGTAAATATTATAATCCAGATGAGTATGAACCCGGCACGGGAGATTGTATGGGAAGTTGCGACAATCTTGTAAAAGTATCAGATGAATGGTTTTGTCCAGACGGAACAAATAGATGCCATTTATAGTGCCATTGGTGTCACTAAACGTTGGGGTGTAGCCAAGTTGTAACATGCTTGGCTTTTTTATGTTTGTAAAAGGGAGATGTTCGGCATGGTTTCGTTAGAACGATACATTGTTACAAGAGATGGTCATATATTCGATAAACAAAACAATAATAAGCCGGTAAAAATATTTAATTCAAACAAATATCTTCAATGTTGCATTTTTGATGACAACGGAAAACACGTAATGGGTGTTCATAATGTTATCGCTCAAACGTATTGTGATGACTGGTACGAAGGTTGTGTTGTTCATCATAAAGATAATAATCAGCATAACAATGATGTACAAAATTTAGAATGCTTTAATTTAGTTGATCATGTGAAAATGCATCAACAGCCAAAATATAAAGATAAAATTCAAAAATGTCCATATTGCGGAAAAGAATTTATTTGGACTGCAAAAGCTCAAAGCAAACATAACAGAGCAAAATATAAAACTGGTCCATATTGTTCGCATAGTTGTGCAGCTAAGGCATCACATTGATTGATAATGGGGATTCGTATAGCGGTTATTACATTCGGCTTTGACCCGAACAACGATGGTTCGACTCCATCATCCCCAGCTTTTTAAGAAAGGATGGTTTATATGAAATGTCCAGATCCTGAATGGTATGTGTATTGTGAAAACTTTAATGCCAAAACAATAGACAAGTTTAATGTTTTTCATAGCTACAATTTTTTAGAAGGATGCAAAAAAGCGTTTAAACAATACAGTAAAGATAAAGATTTAGAAAAACTTAAAAAAGAAATTAATGGATGGGCTATGTACAGTTTTTGGTCTAAGAGTGAATATGAAGTTATTATAACTGGATGGCCGTCGATGTCAGAAAAATGGAAATTTAAAGATATTAAGATTGATGTATATGATCAGTTGAAGCTTAATTGGGATTCGTTTATTCAATATACAATAGATCATAAAGCTTTCTTTTTGAGAAAAGATAAATAATAAAATTAACAGGGTGACTCCCAGCTCTGAAGTTACGGCATACTACAAAACAACAGATTCTAGCATTCATCTCGTCAATGATTATAAGTCTAAGATCTTGGTTTGTAGGAGTCGGTTAGTAAGAGTATTTTTGACGGCGTCGCAAGCTCCGCCAAGCATTTTGAGGTCGGCGTTATCCCAACTTGACCTCATTCCATAGTAATGGGATATGTTTATGCGCCCGCACGAATGCGATAATATCAAGCTCACCTCTTGATGGCGCAATTAATCATCATCAAAAGAAAAAGATTAAAAGGAGTGATTATTTAAGATGATTAAGGTGTATGTAACTACTACTGCTGGACGTAAGAGTGACCTGTTTGATGAGACCCAGACTATTCGTGAGATTTTCGACGCTTTCGATGTGGATTATTCCGTAGCCACAAACTGCATCGATGGTACCAAGATCGATCCCGCTGGCATGGATAAGAGCCTGCGTGAGTGGGGTGTCGATAAGGAGTGCCGCCTGTCTTCTATCGTGAAGATCGACAATGCAGCGAAGGTTGAGATCTCTGGTGCATCTGCGGTTCTGGTATCTGGTGTGTCTCTGGATGATTGGAAGCGTGTTGAAAAGTATGCTCCTGAAATGCTGAAGATCATCGAAGAAGAAAGCGGAGATGTTGTCTTCAAGGTTAAGACCTGCTGCGGTGGTGGTTCCATCAATGAGTATGGTGTGTGCTTCGGTTCTTACACCAACGAAGGTGGCAAGGCTACTGTGACTGTTCTGCTTGATGACGAACTGGAAGACAAGGTTGGAGCTGTGAAAGAAATGATGGGTTCTGCGCTGCTTGAGCTGAACGCTATTGAAGCGGAGATTCCGAATGTCCTGAAGGACATCGATGAGAAAGAAGCGGAGATTGACAAGCTGATTGAGGCTAAGTAATCTCCGAATAAAAGAAATTATGGGGCTGGATGTAAAAGTCCAGCCCCTTTTAAGGAGATTATAAATGTTTAGAGAATTAATTAACAGACCTATTGATCCAATCCCGATTGAATATGTAAACACACTTCAAAGACTGGATTCAGAACCGGATTATTCATTAACATGTCTAGGTATTGCCCTGTTGAAGCCGAGAATTGAAGATTACGGTGGAATAACAGGAGTATATGCTAGTTTCGATAAAGAAACATCTTGTTTGACGGATTTTATTAATCGCAGAATTCCTGCCATTGATACACATCCGATGTTTTGTTATTACAAATATAGCTATGTGTCTGATGATGATAAAACAACGAAAGAAAAGCTCGAAGAAAACGGTTTCGAGATTAAGGAAACCATCGGAGCTTTGATCAAAGACAAAGCTAATATTAAATGTATTGCAGCGTTCCACAAAGAGAAAAACTGTGCTGTGATATTTATTAATTCACAAGATATCAGATTCTATCATATGTTGATCTCGTTCATGTCTCTGCTGTTTCCAGCTTTGTTTAAAAGTGTTCCTTTGAAACAGCCGGAAGATTATAACCTGATTAAATCATTAAGCAAGACTGATAAAGATGCATTCATGATGAGAATTCAGGAAAGCGTTAAAGACTATGCTGTTGAGTTTAGACGTTTAATGCTTGAACAGCTTCTGAAGGCTATGCATGAAGCAAAGATCACAAAAGCTCTGAATGAAGTAACTTCTCAGAGAAACTATGTAAACAATATGGAATCTGAATATACAAATGCGATTTCAAGGTTAAAAGAGCTCATCGCAATGTATGAAGGAATGAGGGTTGTTGAAACATACGATAAGCCGGAAGAAGAGCTTATTGAATATCTCGCAACCAATAAGAATGTTCGTAATTTGGTGATCTCTGGTAATCAGCTTTCGTTTACAGTTGCAACGTTGCTGAATAACTATAATGCAACTGCGTGGGAAACGTTTATGGCTCGCGGATATATTCTTGATGGTCAGTATAGAACCAGGACTCTTGATGCGTTTGCAGATAAGAACAATAGGAAGATTCTGTTGAATAGTATCTTTTCTGAGAGTCCTACGTTTGCTGTCAAGATGGCAGGAAATTATACACTGAATCTGGATTCATGTCATATCTCTACATCAAGAGGATTTGATTACGAGTCGACTGATCCGATATTTAAGACGTATGTTCCTAATCCGCATCTTAAATTATTCTCCTGTCTCGGTGGGTATGAGAGCAGAGTCGTTCGTGCTCTTAGAGACAGAAATTATATTGGTGCTATTGAAATGTGTTGCGCGTCTGCTGGATCTGTCAATCTGGATGAAACCGAACAAACATTTAGGCCGTTCCTCGGTTGGGTTCTGTCATCTCGTGAAAAGATTCTGCGTAGACTTGAAGACGGTGTAGATATGACACCGGAAGAAGCTCTTATTTATCTTGTAGATGGAAAGAAAGATGAATGAGAATAAAGGAGATTATAAATGAAACCAATTGTAATGACGAGAGACGCAAAGCTTGCAATTCTTAAGTCGTTTGTTGAAAAGTTCGAGAAAGAGTTTTCGAATTATGAGTTCAATTTAAACGACACGAAGATTTCATTCAGTTTTGAAGCAAGCGAAGTGGCAAAAGATAAAATTACTATTTTATATACTCAACAAGCATATCTTAGAATGATGGCATTAGTAGATTTTTATGATACAGAAGTTGGTTGGTATGGACTTGTTGAGAAACTTGATGATAGGCTGTACAGAGTCTATGACGTTAAGATTTGTAAGCAGTATGTAACTGGAAGCAAAGTAGACACGGAAGATGAAGATACTCTTGAGTTCTTTGATTCTTTGACAGATGATGAGATAGAACATATGCATTTCCAAGCTCATTCTCATGTAAAGATGTCTACTTCGGCGTCTGGCACAGATTTACAGAATCAAGCTGATGTAATACGGAATATGGGAATGTCTGGATTCTACATTTTCCAGATCTGGAATAAGTCTAATGATATTAACACGTATCTTTATGATCTTGATAATAATATATTCTATGATAAGAAAGATGTGATAATCGAGATCGAAGACGATGAAGATACAATCAGCGATTTCATTGCAAGCACGATTGATCTGGTTCAGGAGAAGAAGTTTAGCGGATATAATGGATATAATTCGTATAAACCCTCTGAAAAAAAACAGGAAAAAGAACCGGAAAAACAAACGTCGTACCTGCCGGGGTATTACCCGTACGATGAAAGGTGGGACTATTAAATGAACTTAGCAAAAAGTTTTGAGTTCTTCGATCCAGAAACATGTACAGATAGAATTCATATTATCGGTGTAGGTTCTGTTGGTTCTACCATTGCTGAATTGTTAGCAAGGTTTGGTTTAAAGAATGTGAACCTTTATGACTTTGATGTCGTTGAAGAACATAATCTTGCAAATCAGATGTTTACAACAAAGAATCTGTATGAACCGAAATGCGCAGGTGTATTTGGAAGATGGATTGAAATTAATCCTGAAGCGGCTAAAACATTGAAGGTCTATCCAGACGGTTGGAACGGACAAAAGTTATCTGGGTATGTATTCTTGTGTGTAGATAATATTGAACTTCGTCGAAAGATTGTTGATGAAAACAAGTATAATCTAAACATTAAAGCTATGTTTGACTTTAGAACAGCATTGCTATCTGCACAACATTATGCCGCAGACTGGTCTAAACCAGAAGACATTTCGGCATTCTTAGATACGATGGATTTTACACATGAAGAAGCTGAAAAGAATGTGCCTGTAAGTGCATGTAAGGTTTCTCTGTGTGTTATGCCGACTGTATGGTCAGTAGCAATGGCTGGTGTCACAAACTTTATAAACTTTGTTAAAGACGGTAAACTTGAAAAGGCTATGATTCTAAAACCTTTTGACTTTGAAACTATTGTGTTGTAACACGTAAAGAACTTCAACTTCGGTTGAACTATTTATGTTATGAATAGTATCACTTTGTCGGGCGAATAACGGACTGGAGGTGTTCCTGGACCGGCCGTCACGACGTCATCAGCCGCGTTTGGGAACGACGGTTGGACATCAAGTTCTCGTAGTTGTACTAACATTAAGCTATAAATATTTCGATTTCCTGATAAATAGATATGAAATCTCGAATAGAAGTGGAGCGATAAGCTCGCAACCTGCAGCTCGGGACACTGGATGGATCTGGTTTTACTAATTTAGTTTACGTGTAAAGGAAATGATTATGTATTATATCACTGTAATGCAGCACAGAAAGCCGAAGCAATTAACATGGGAAGACGTTATTGCAGACAGGATTGTGCTAAACGATTATGTTCTTGATAATTCCAATTCAACAGCTACTATTACAAGAAAGTATGAATTAATCCCAGAAGAAATTACGAATAAAGCAAATATCAGCGGAATTATTAAGTGGTTGAATAAGTTTAACGAAGACAATAAAGATATAGCCAGTATTGATAGGAAACTCCTGTATCGTTCATTTAAGATTCCTAAGAAGACTGGCGGATTCAGAGAGATTAATGCACCTGAAGACAGATTGCAGAATGAACTGAGGCGTTTGGCTACATTTATCACAGATGAATGTGGCGTATTGTATCACACTTCAGCATTTGCTTATATTCCTGGCAGGTGTATAGTTGATTGTTTGAAGAAACATCAGAAGAATGAATCAAAATGGTTTTTGAAAACCGACTTTAGCGGCTTCTTTCCGAATACTACGCTTGATTTTACTATGAAAATGTTGAGTATGGTTTTCCCGCTGTCAGAAGTGTGCAAAAGGGGAGACGGATATGATGCTTTAAAACAAGCTCTTAGTCTTGGATTCCTTAATGGAGGACTGCCTCAAGGAACTTGTTTGTCTCCGATTCTTACAAACTGTTTTATGATTCCGATTGATCATAAACTGTTTAATGAATTTGCAAGCAGAGATATTGTATATACAAGATATGCTGATGATATGCATATTTCGGCAGAAAAGAAATTTCCTAAGAATGAAGCAGTGAAAATTGTAGAAGATACTTTGAAAGAATTCGGAGCGCCTTGGTGTTTGAAGCCCGAGAAAACGCATTATGGCAGTAGCAAAGGTAAGAATTGGAACCTCGGATTAATGCTTAATGCCAACAACGATATAACAGTAGGTTATAGAAACAAGAAGTATTTTAAAGCCGCTTTATGTTCGTTTGTCTTGGACACCTTAAACGGCAAATATTGGAACCTTGAAGATGTTAATCATCTAAGAGGACAGCTTTCGTATTATACAATGGTTGAACCTGATTATTTTGATGGTGTTGTAAAACAGCAAAATAAGAAATGGAAAGTCAACATCAAAGAAATGTTCAAAATGTATTATAACGGTAGTTTAACCGCATAACAAAGAACTGCGAAAGCTCATTTAATGTCATTAGATGATACATAATGATAGTTTTTAAATAATAATATTAAAGAACTCTCCTGAAGGCGGTCCTAAAGGACAGCCTTCAGGATCATTCTTTAAAATTATTATTTTGGTAATACTCTGTATTTAGTTTGTTGTGCAGTTAACGAGACTTGTTCGGTAATAGTTAGGTACCGAACTTTGAGACCTTTCGAAAATCGACATAAAGGAGAGAGAAAAGAAAGGTGGAAGCGCTCCCTGTACTCTCTTCTTTAGAACTTACCCCGAAGTTACGGAGTCGTGCACCGGTTTTTAGGGGACTGGCTGCATTAAAAGATAACTGAGATTGTCAATGCAGCCTTTATGCGGTGTCTGGTTCTCTGTGTGGAAATTGTCCGAAAGGAAGAAACAGCAGGCCTTAATTGACAGTTCGATTCTGTCAGCCGTATTGTGGTGTGCGCGTATCACTTAATTCTGAACTAGCCTTTCAGAGCCATAATCAATTTAATAAAAAGAGTTCGTATTAAAACTCGTTTAATGCGGCCGGGAACATACTAACGCCCGACAACTCTCTTGCGTTTTGACTTGTATACTGCGTGTAAGTCAAAACATTAACCTGCGCAAGTTCTCGTGTCGGACTGGAGCCATGCAAATGGCTCCTTTTTTTCATTGGAGCGTAGCTCAATCGGTAGAGCCTACGGATTCTGGTTCGAATCCAGACGTTTCAAATTACTCATGAGAAACAGAATACTTATCAGCGAACTGGCTAGTGCCCGTCTTCATACGGTAGACGTTAAACGTGAATGCGCGGACATGGCGCAACACCTCCTTTCCAGTCAAGAAACGAATGCTGATAGGACACTGTTATTCATTGTCTCAGGCTGAACCTGTGCAACGCTGTCGTTTCTCGTTGCTCGTTTGATGGTTACGGAACGAAAAGGCGGTCAGCCTCTCTAAGATGAACGCCATTTCTTAGAACAGTTGGATGGTGACGCCGTGCAGAAACTAAGAATAATGCACGGCTTTTCTTTGCATAATTACAAAATTTACCATTAAGAAATTTTGACAATTCTTATATCCAATTATTAGTAAATAGGAATTTACTACCAGGAAGGGGGAGCACTTTGTCTGTTAAAACATACTTACAGGAACAAATAAGACTTGTTTCATTGTCCAGCTATGATCTGTTTACAGACCAAGAGTATGATTTGTATATGCAGATCATTGAGTTAAAGAACAAGCTGGACAAGATGGACGAAGATGGAGCAACAGAAGAAGAAAGGCGAGCTGTTCTTGACGAAAAGAAACATCTTAAAGACAGGCTTGAAAGTCTGATAACAAAGCATGACGGTACGCCGAGAACAGTCAGGTTGCAATCTGTTATCTATTATCCCAAAGATGCAGATTATCCTTTTCCAGAAGGTGTGACTTATCAGAATTTAAAAGTAAACAAAAAGATAGCTGAATTTTGCTGCGAGTTGTCTAGAGCGATGGGTTTAAAGCATCTTGATAAGACGCTTGATTTGATTGTTATCAAGTGGAAGAATATCAAGATCTTAAAACAGTTGGTTCTAAATGGATTTTATATGCCTATCTTGACAGATAATGGTGTTGAGAATAAGCATTACAGATTCTTTACAGCAAGCAGCGGTCAGTTAAGACGAGACAAGTTTATGGCTATCTCGGATGAAGTATGGGAGAAAGTTCACAATCGTCTTGAGTGTGGTGTTGGTTGGGAAGAAATAAACGCTAAAGGTGGCATCAACTCAAATAAGTTAAGTGCTTATGAAGCCTTGCCAAACAGCGCCACAGAAGAATGGGTTGACTTTGATATCGATTCTGTAATTGTTGTCGATGATTTTGAAGGTGAAGTTACAGATCGAATGACGTATATCAAACCTGACTATACATGGGAAACAGGTATGCGAACAGTAACAATCACTCATACTGATGGTTGCGGCATGATGTTAAAAGAAGTATCAACATCGAACTTCATGATACGAATGCCATATATCAAAGGATTGTTGATATCATTTGACTTCTTAAAGTTCTGTCGTGTTAACAATGCAGAACCAGTTGTTAAAGATATTTATGGTAAAGAATGGAACTTAGTAAAAGATAATATCAAGATAATTCTGTTTAAGAGTATGTTCAAGCTATGGAAATATTATGACAGTTGGGAACATTATAAAACAGAATTCAAAAAGAACAACTGTAAATGTGGTAAGACAAATTACGAAGAAGAATATCTGGCAAATAAAGCGTTGAATTATCAGATGACTCAGACTTTGACTGACATGACTGATGACGAAGTTGCAGAATATGTTAAAGCAGAACATAAGAGGATTCTGGACATTACGAAAGATATGGATTCAATGCTGAAAACCCTGAAAGCAGATGAAGAATCTGATTCTCCGTATAAGGTTGCACTTGCATTATATCCAGAGTTGCTGCGAGAAGCATACAGCCGAGAAAGTTTGAAAGCAATACGAAAGAGAATGTTACTAGACGCAAAGTCAGGCAAGATTAAATGTGAAAACAAACGTTTGTTTGCTTGTCCTGATTTATATGGAGTATGCGAGTGGCTGTTCCTGCACGACAACCATCCGAAAGGATTAATAAAGAATGGATGGGTCGCATGTAAGATATTCAGAAGACATGAAAAGGTAGACGTATTAAGATCTCCGCATTTAGCAATGGAACATGGATTAAGACATGTCGTACAAGATCAGGAAGTATATGACTGGTTCCATACGAATGGAATTTATACTTCGCTTCACGATCTCATTAGTCGTTTATTACAGTTAGACTGGGATGGCGATCAGTTAAATGTAGTTGCCGACACCCTGTTTGTAACAGTGGCAGAAAGGAACATAAAGAAATATGATGTAGTTCCTTTGTTCTACGATGCAAACAAGGCTGACCCCGAGATAATCAGCAACGAAGCGATGTTCCATGCACTGAAACGAGCACATGATTATTCAGCCGGAGAGATAACAAGTATTGGAGAAATATCCAATATGTTAACTCGCGTTTGGAATAAAGATAATCCAGACAGAGATGTTGCAAACTTACTTTGTATGTTCAATAATCTTGTTATTGATGCGGCAAAGTCTGGTGTGATTAATCATTATAAAGATTATCCTCAAGTTGCAAAGAGAATAGGTAAAGCAACCGGGGGAAAGAACGGACGTATGCCTTGGTTCTTTCAGTTTTCAAAGAACGGAAGAAAGGATACTCCTCAAAATCACAATAGAAAATATGCAGAACCGAATGATTCCACAATGAATCGGATCTGCAAAGCCTTTGAAGATATTGGCAATATCAACATGAACTATGCGGGTATTCCACAGTTCAATTGGCAAATGCTGTTGGAAGAACCTTGTCCAAATTCCAAGCCGGAGATTCCAGAACTGTTTTGTGAAATGGATAATGCAAATATCACTACAGTTATTGAATCTCAGGATAGTGCATATTCAAACGAAAAGCAGTTGGTAAACGGATATGCTCTTGTGGCTGAAGATATTGTAGACAAAATGACAAGCAAGTTTGGATCACTCGAAGAGGCATATCCTTATGTTGCTAAGTATTTATTTGCTGGCGAAGGTGTTAACAAGTCTGCTCATAAGCAAATGTTCTGGAGAGTCTTCGGACATATTGCTTTGGACATTCTGAAGTATAACCTGGTAAGCTGCGACGTATGTCCTGAATGTGGAATAAAAGTTCCGAGTTGGGTTAAAAGCCATACATGTGTTAAAAACACGAAAGGCTTCTATCAGTGCATTGATTGTGGGGTTATGTGCGAACGCATTAATTCGAAACAGTGCCGCTGTGATACATGTCAGGAAACATACAGACTGGTTCAGAAGAGAGCAAAACAGAGAGCAAAGCGAGATAAACAGAAAGCGTTGGATAAACAACGTATTACTCGCTTGGAATAGTTCTTGACAGAGATGTTAGGAACGGAACATTCTGGCCCTCATATATATTATGCTTTGCTCAAACAACTTCAGAAAAAAGATCTGGCTACCGAGTGGTAAAACAATTCAGCGGAAAAAGCAAATTCAATTTGCCAAAGGTTTTAGTGACTTCAATCTATGGACACGATGACATGCTTGATTATCTGTCTGACTACAGAACTCAGGACAAAATGCGTGGTGTTCATTATTACCCAAGCGGTGCACTGTGCTGGTTTGAAACAAATCAGTACGGTGACCCGACTGGGTCTGTTTATTATGTTCGGAAAATACCGGACAAGAAACTATTGGAAATACCTAGGAGACAACGAGACTTTCGTAAGCTGCTCAAACAACAGAAAAAGAAATATTGCGTAAAAGATAATTTGATTAAAGAAAATGTTGATACTGAACAGTGGACTTATGAAAAGCCTCGTTTTCATCAATAAAAGAAAGGAATGAATTCATTTGCCTGCAAAGAAAACAACAGAAGATGAACAGCAGAACGTAATCCATGAAAGAATGAGATTCTATGGACAGGTTCAAGATACGCCCAAAGAAGCAAGGAAAGAAATTGCAGCAGGTCGATTAAAGGGTTATACGGATATTAACCCGATGTGGCGTATTAAACGTTTAACTGAAGTGTTTGGCCCATGCGGATTCGGATGGTGGACACAAAATGAAAAGTTCACGTTCGAACCGTGTGACACAGGAGAAGTTGCAGTGTTCTGCGAACTCGAACTTATTGTTGTAGATCCTGAGAACAATGACAGGTCTCAACCAATCAAAGGTTTCGGAGGCAATAAGTTCGTAGCTAATGAAAGAAACGGCAAGTATTGCAACGACGAAGCCATGAAGATGGCTTACACCGATGCGTTATCTATTGCTTGTAAGTCTCTTGGTTTCAGTCATGATATTTATTATCAGGCTGATAGAACTAAGTATACTGCAGATGGTTCCGGTGAAAGTGGTCCAAGTGCGGAAGAGTACAAAGAAATTACAGATCGTATCCAGAAAGGTATTTCTGTAATAACTAAGTCAATGACAAAAGAAGAGAAGGATCAGTTTACACAGGATATTATTGTAAAACATATTGGCGGTGTAAACTACATGACCTGTAAAGACATGGCTAAGTTACAGGCTCTGTTAGCGGAACTTCTCTCTATCGCATCCAAGAAGAAATCTGCTTAAGACTAACCCGCCAGTCTTAGCAGCGAAGACTGGTGTTTAGTACAGCCAAGGATATACGCCGTCTTTGGCTGTTTGTTTGTTTTTCAAACTGCTCAAAACAAGAGAAATGACAAACATTTCAGGCGTAAATAGAAATTACTTAAGGTGGGTAAAGAAAATGTCAAATGGAGCAAAAGTGTCCTTAACTGGACGGTTAACAAAAGAACCGACTCAGAAAAACTGGCAAGGGACAACCGTTGTGTCTTTCAGTGTCGCTGTAAACACAACCAAGAAAGACGGAGACAAATACGTGTCTGACTTCTATAACGTCAGTGTATGGGGTAAGAGTGGCGAGTTTATTCTGCCTCGTATTACTAAAGGGTCTCTTGTCCAGGTATACGGAGATTTGATTCTTCAGCCCTACACAGACAAAAATAATGTAGAAAGGCAGTCGTTAAGTGTCAGAGCTACGGACGTTCTACCTTTGTCGTCAACGACATCGAAGAAGGAACCAGCTCAAGATGACGATGGGCCAGATCCGTTCTGATTCTGCTATGAACAGCGTAGTTTTCTATGCTCTGCTGGTGTTATCGACAGAATCATAATGATGGCAAGATTGTGAGCCTACTACAGCTGCTGGCTCGCTCCCGGCCATTAGCCGTCCGCGAGCCCGCTGCTGTATCGGCTCACGGCTCGCCGGAAGCAATCACTTGGGCTTCCGGCGTGCCTGCCTCAATATTACATATTTAGATGGCAGAACAGATAATAAAACTATAACAGAAATTAAGTAATAAAAGAAATAAATGGAAAGGTGAATAGTTATGGATTCTATGGCAAGCGCAGTCATTGATTTGGCTGAAAAACATCTTGGTTATTTTAGGGTTAAGAACGGTCAGGTTGTTGCAGAATATTGTCCTATTTGTCATGGCAATTCGCACGATAAAGAAACATTTGCTATCGGTTTGTCTAATGGTTTATGGCAATGTTTAAGAGGAAGCTGTGGAAAGAAAGGTAATTTCCGTCAGCTTTGTGAAATGTTTGGTGAACAGGCTCCGACTGGTTACAGCCTTCCCAAAGTTACGGAGCAGCAGAAGAAGGTATTTACTCGTCCTGATACAAGTATCATCTATCCGATGACAGAAGAGATCGTAACATATTTTGCTACGCGAAAGATCTCAGAACAGACTCTTCTTGATTGGAAGATCGGCGCAGATGATAAAGGTAATATTATCTTTCCGTTTTATCGGGATGAACAGTTAATATATGTAAAGTATCGTAAACCCAAGAAACATTTCAAAGAGGATGGCCCCAAAGAATGGCAGATGCCTAATACAGAACCTATTCTCTTCGGAATGGACATGACGAATTTCAATAAGCCTCTGGTTATCACAGAAGGAGAAATTGATGCTCTTGCTCTGTATGAAGCAGGTGTATCTAATGTTGTGTCTGTACCTTGTGGTTGTTCTAATCTTGAATGGGTTAATCTTTGTTGGGAATATCTCGAAAAGTTTAACCAGATTATTCTGTTCGGAGATGCAGACGAGCCTGGGCTCGAGATGGTATCAACACTGTCTAAGCGTCTTGGTGAAGATCGCTGCATGATTCCGAAAGAATATCCTGAAGCAGTATTCAATGGACAGGATTTGAACAGAATTTGCAAAGATGCCAACGAAATTCTGACAGGTTATGGCCCTGAGTTTCTGAAAGAAATGGTAGATAGTTGCGAACCTGCTCCGATTAAAGGCGTTCTTGAACTGTCTAAGATTCCGTTTGTTGATCCTACTACAGTTCCGAGAATCATGACTCGTATTCCGATGCTCGATAATATGATCGGCGGTCTTGGTGAAGGTGGATTGACAATTATTTCCGGTAAACGTGGAGAGGGTAAGTCAACTCTTGCTGGTCCTATCTGTTTGAATGCTATTGAACAGGGAGAGACTGTATGTGTTTATAGTGGAGAACTCTCTTCCTATAAATTTCTTGAATGGATTTTCCTTCAGGCTACTGAAAGGAACTATATCAGCTATAAAACAGATACTCGCTCTGGTAAGAATATCTGCTGTGTT
>Ga0265301_10001742_pt1 | contig 27228 bp, 30 predicted proteins | sample AusTroGonzalo_MG_2_FD_193488 | JGI IMG/M metagenome (GOLD analysis project Ga0265301, IMG submission 193488) | Bovine rumen microbial communities from tropical cattle in Woodstock, Queensland, Australia - Gonzalo_04 | ecosystem: Host-associated > Mammals > Digestive system > Stomach > Rumen ... | reverse complement strand
ATCATTTCTTCGATCTTAGCCTTGACATTGTCGATCACATCAGCTAAGAAGTACTCTTCGAAAGGAAGATCTCTGTCAAGTTTGTTAGCTTGAACTTTCACTAAGTATGAAGCCCATTTGTTAAGCAACACTTTGTCGCAGATAGCCATATTGACTTTCAAAGCTTTAGGAGTCAATGTAGCTTGTGACAATGAAGTAGATCCAGCTTCGTTCCATCCACAAACAGAACCATCACCGAACTCTATTTCGCTTGAAATAAGATTCAATGCAGTAGGTCCCTTCACACCGGTGATCAATGTGAAAAGATCAGCAGATTTAGCACCCATAACAGCCTTTGCGATAAGATCAGGTCTCATCTGGTCGACGTATTTAGGTAATGCTTGTACGTTGTAACTTTGTGCCATAATTATTTAAGTTAAATTTTTTTCTGTGTTGTTTTTGTTGTTCAATTACAAATATAAAAACATATAAATATGTTTAAATTTTTCATCGAAGATGTTAATTTTAGTAAGACAACTTACGTCTTGAGCCAAATTGTGGAACACTGTCTCTAACAGTTGTTCCAACTTTCTTGTTGAACTCCTCTACAATTGGTTCAGCTGCAGGCTTAGACAAAAGTTCGTTCAAAGTTGTCTTTAAAGCGTCTATCTCTGCTAATGCGTCTTCTATCATAGCTTCAAGAACATCAACTCTTGACTCTAGAGTGTCTTCAGGTGTCTCTGAAGGTGTTTCAGGTTCTTCTGTGATAGTTTCTATTACTTCTTCTTCAAAGTCCTCTACAACATCCTCTATCATCCCTACTTCATTGTCTAGTGAGTCTTCTTTCTCGTCATCAACTTCACGAATCTCTGAAACTAAGCCATCAGTGACAACAACTACTGTTCCATCTTTAAGTTCGTATTCACCGTCTTCTACTTTGATAGCTTCCTCACCATCAGCATTGTAGAAAAGTTCATCACCAATCTGAAGATCGGCTTCTCCAACCCAGTAAAACTCTTTGTCATCAACAGTTGTCAATGACCCGCATTTTACGAAAGATTTAAGGAATTTGTTGAATAATCTATTCATTGTGTTCAAAAATGTATTTTTTTCTTGTTTGTTTGATTGTCTCTTAAGTTCTACACTTTCAAGGTTGAATATTCCCTCTAACGAGAAGCCCTTGAAAGTCCCAAGTTTAATCTGTTCCCATATTGCATCGTTGTTTATCTTGTATGTGGCAAACAATGACCCGTCTTCAATGTCTTCAAAGCTTGACGGAGAAATTCCCTTGCTTGTGTCTTTTATGAAAAGCTCTACTAAGTTCACGCCTTCAACATCAGTGCCGTACTCGTGCATCAGATTGACATTATTGAATGTGTTGTCTATCATCATCTTCTCAGCCATAGTCTTTATTGTCTCAGGTGAGTACTTGATGTAGTATTCACCAAATTCAGGCGAGTATCTATAAATCAAGAAGTTAGCTCTCATAATGACACCGGTTACCATTCTCTCGTCCTCATTGTCTATAGAGAACTTGACTTCTGCTTTGTCCTGGTCATTGAATGCTACAAAGTCTGACTCAACAGCCGGCAAGTCAACAAGTGATATCTTGTATATGCCTGTGTCATATGAATCTATTATTGCTTCAAATACTGGTATCATAGAAAAATATGATTAATTTATATTTTCAAATATATTTTTTTAGTTTTTTGTTTAAAAGTTGCAACTTATCAATGCTCACTGTTACACTGTTACACTTTATTTTTACATATTTATAGTTTCAAAACTGAGTAAAAAATCAAAATCTAATATTAATATATGGTTTTGATTTTTTACTCAGTTTGAATGAGTTAACATATTTTGTATCAAACAGTTATGATCAACATCAACTTAGAATGTAGCATTTGACTCTACAACTTTCACTCTGTTAGTCGCGTCAATGATGTCCTGGTCAACAACATACACTCTCAAGTTCTGAGTCTCGTTAGATGAGTCACCTTGTTCAGTCAATGAAGTAAGTCTGTTGATGTCGCTTTGCTCATCTAGCAACGGAGTCACTTCAGTCATTGATTGTTCTGGTATTGAAGGTGTAGCGACAGTCGGAACACCCTTGCTGTTCTTGTTAGTTGACAATATCTGTGACACTGTAGCCGCACCAGTTGCTGTTATAGCGGCTGTCTGAACCACTGCTGCAGCAACTCCCCAAGGACCCATCTTAGAATAACCAGCCCAAGTTCCCATTATGGCTTGTAATGTGTTGATAATAGTCTCCATCACAGCTAAGGCCTTAGCTTCTTCTGAGTTCTCATCCATCATCCCGCTTAGTGTCCCGAACAATGATGCCGTGCTTGCAAGCAATTGGTTCTGTGCAGCTCGTTTTTCAGCTAGCTCTTTATTCGCATACTTTGTAGCGGTGTCAGCTGTCTCTTTGTCATATTTCTTCTTGTTGTTAGCATACTGCTGCCTTAATTTGTCAAGTTCAGCTTCAGCTATAGCCATTTCCTCAGTAGATCCAACGAAGTTCTCAATATACAGCTCTTGAAGCGCGATCTTGTCCATTATAAGCTGTTGCTCTATGTCATATTTAGCTTGCGCAGCTTCTTGCTCTAATGCAAGTGCCTCTTCAATCTTAAGGCCTTCTGTGTCTAAGTCAACTAAGCTTAGTTCGAACTGGTCTTGCTTAGCTGCATCTTCAAGTTCTTTGAATTGTTCACTTAGCCATTGTTTTCTTAAACCCTGTTCCTCTTTGTTAGCCTTAGCAATGATATTTATCTTGTCTCTCTCAAACTGCTCTGTAAGTGATGTAATGTCCTTTCCGTGCTTTTGGTATAGAGCTACTCTCTCGTTGTAGACTTTCTCAAGGTTCTCGATCTCTGTCAACTGTGACTCAGCTATCTTGTCATCTATCTCTTTTATCTTGTCAAGCTCTTTCTGCTTTAGTCTTTCAATCTCACTTTCTCTTTGCTGAGCTTCGCGCTTTCTTTCAGCTGCAGCTGCCTTAGCTTCTCTCTCACGTTCTTTGTTTGCAGCTTCTTCTTCTTTGTTGAGTGATGTCCTTGTCTTGTTTATTGTACGTTCAATGTCATTGAGACCCTTCAAAGCATTCTGCATCTTCACATACAAGTCTGCTTGCTTCTGCAAGTCTTCTGTTGATGACTCAGTCAGACTGTTTCTCTCGACAACAAGGTCATATTCTTTCTTAGCTTCTTGATATTTCATATCAGCTAGCTCTTTCTCCTTCTCAGCCCACTCATCTAATGCTTTTCTGCGTTCTTCTATAGACAAGTTCTCTTTGTCAGATATCTTCTCTCTTAGCTCTGAGATCTCAAGGTTGATGTCTGCTTCTTTCATCAAGTTCTCTCTCTTCTCCTTGATCAATTCGTTCTCTCTTTTTCTTAGCTCTATTGACTCTTCCATCTTGTCTAGCCCGCCTTGAAGTTTGTCAGCCCACTCGTCTAAGCCAACAAAGTCTAGCATCGTTGAAAGCCACCCAAGCACATCTTGTATAGCAGATATAGCTCTCTCAGCGAATGCTATGACAGCTCCGGCCAATGCTGATATTGCATTAGACACAGCATTCAATATTGGCTCGAATGCAGCAAACACCTTTTGTATAGCTTGTGTCTGCTCTTCTGAGCCCTTGATTGCCTTTGTCAAAGCACCGAACACAAGGACTGCAGCACTAATGATAGCAAACACGGGGTTCACTGACAAAGTTTTCAATGCGGTGTTTACATTCCCGATTGCCGGGATGTTTGATGCCAATGCTTTGTTTAGAGATCCCATAGTAGATGCTCCTGATGTAGCGTTCTTGGATCCTGCTCCGATTGCGTCATTAAGCGACTTCTGCGCCTTAGCTACTTCACCAGAAATGTTTGCATATGCTTCAGATGACTTGTCAAGACCGTCTAATGACTTAGAAAGCTCATCAATAGAGTTCTTGTAGTCTTTCAGTGACTGTTCAGCCTGACTTACATCTATGCTTATAGTCTTTTTGATTTCATCCATTTTCGAATGCGAGTTTTATTTGAATAAAATATATTTTGTTTCACAAAAGTTTTTTGTCATATGACAATATAAATTATAAATCAAAAGTTTTTTTGTTGTATAACGTGTCATCTGGAGGACTTTCAGTTGAAACTAATAGATTTTATCATCTTAACACCGAAAGTCCTCTAGACATCACGAAATTGTCTAATTCACGAACATCTGCTTACTGTAGATCTTGTTCATTCTTACTTTTGTGAAGTTCTTTGAGACTTTGTAGTCAATGTTGTAGTCAAACACCTTTGTTATGACCCAAGTCTGTCCTTTGTATATGTAGAACTGCCTTAGCAAGTCGTTAGGATCACTCCATTTTGAAGTGTCAAGCCACAACTCGACTTCCATTCCATTTTCAAAGTAGATGTTGTTCAAGTAGTTAGACCAGTATTTGTTGTAGATTCTTGTGTTTGGGCCAGCGTCTTGCGGGAAGTAATCAAACTTGTATTCATTTGCTTCTCTCCACATCTTAAGTTCTTCTATCTCTGAGTATTTGTTGACGTGCTTGATTTCTCTGACAAAGTCAGTGTTTTCGAGCGTGTACAATTTGTCAAGCACTTCTTGATAGTTTATGTTCCAAGAAGCTACTTTATAGTCCAATGGCATCCAACCCTCTCCTTCTACGAACATCTCAATAGTCACTGTGTTTAGTAGTTTCGTACAAGTGTTTATTTGTATGACGTTTGTAGATGCAGGAACTCTCAACACGTAGTTAGTCCAAGAGAATTCCTGACTTGTCACAGTCAACTCATTAGTGAAGCCAGTGTTATTGTGATAGTATCTAACAACATTGCCTCTCCAGCCGGTTGGGTCTATATAGTCAGGCTGCCATACACCAGAGATACGTATCAAGTTTGTAGCTACTGTTTCTAAAGGTTCAGGTAGGTTTATTCTAAGAATTGTCATACCATTTTTAACTATTTGTGTGGATAATGTTCCATAGTCTGGGAAAAAATATCCATCAATTGTTTCATCTGGTTGGTAAGGTGTCCAAACACCGCCACCTTTAGTCTTGACGTTGTACAAGTCTCTACTGAAGAAAGGAATATACCAAGGAGCTGCTGTGTTGTTTGACACTGAACGATAGCAATAGTTGTTCGAAGTTGGGAATATTCCCTCATTTTGAGCGATGTTGTAGTTGCTTAGATAGCATCTTGAGCCATTGTTGAACAAGTTCTCCATAATGTTGTCAGAATTAAGCATAACAATCGGTGACACCGTAAGCCATTCTTTGTCATTTAGGAAAGATGAAGTAGTGTAGTCATAGTTTCGTATGTAGCCGTTGAGGAATATGAACGATGACTCTGCTGGAGCATACTTCAAATTGTCATCAAACAGTGCAAGCTTAGGCATTATGTCATTTATTCCAGTCCTTTTATAGTTGTCTATGTTTCCAGACGTGATCTTTGTGAAAGTCCTAAGTTTGTCTTCTTCAGTAGAGTCAATGTTGAACAAAGTCCAAGATATTGTAGGTGTGCAATAAGGCCTAGGATAGATTCCTTCTAAGTTATAGAAGATTGATTTCTGCTGCCAGTCAAGTATGTTAGTGACACCGATCTTGTCAAACAAGTTCTTGTTCTCCGTTGACCAGTTTATGCCAGTGTAGAACTTGTATTTGTTGAATTTCTCTGGCTCTATTGTTCTGTTTATCAATGTCACAGGATAACTGTTGTTGTATTCTAAGTTAAGGCCCAACCAATTGTACTTTGAGTAGTTTCTGTTGATTGATATCGTCTTACCTTCATCAACAATGTCATCAACTTGTGTTGTGATGTTCTTGTAGTACTTGTAGTAAGGCATCACAGTGACTGTCTTGCTTGTCTTGTCATAGACAAACTTCAAGTTAAGTATCTTAGTAAATGACAACAGATAGTCTATTGGCTTCTTTGCATTGCTGAACAAAAGCTTCTTTGTCAGCTCTATATTGTTGTAGCCACCAGTGTTCTTCTTATATATGTATGATGCAGTCATATTAAGATAGCCAAAATCAAACTTGAATTCACAATGATTGCCCAGACCTTCTATATATATGTAATCATATTCCGTTCTGTCTCCGGTATAGCCGTTGTATTTTACGTAGTTAGCTGAAATTGGTTGTGTACCTCGATCAACACGACTTAATACTTGATAGTTAGTTGATGAAAAGACTCTATAAGCTTTGAAGCTAGATTCTCCAAACAATGTTATTGTTGGTTGGTTTGGTTCGAACGTTCCACCTAATTCCCTTTGAGTTAACAATCTCACTAGTAAGTTTTGTTGCTTGAAACTAACTGTTGCATTGCTTGTTGCAACATTGACTACACCTTTTATAGTTTCTTCGGTGCAAACGTTCTCATACCATATCGCACCACTGTTGAATCCTATTGATTTGTTTAGACTACACGTGTGAATTGTTATGTTGTTAAGTGTCAAATCATATTGTTGTTCTATAAAGTTCTTTATTGTATCTAAATATGAGTTGTCAAACTGCACTTCACCAGTTGTATAGAAAAACACATCTGCATAAGCATTTTTTAAGACATTGTCAACTTGACATTTTGTCAAAATGACTGGCAATGTGTAATAGTTGTTTAACATTTGAATATTTTGGTGACTATATGTAGACACATATTGTCCAACACTGCTGAAGCCATATTTCTTAAAGCGGTCTTTCCAAATTTTTGACATCATATTGAAGCCTATCTTTGGCGTCATTTTTATGTTGAAATGGTATTCGCCTGGATCTGAAACAGTTGTACGCAATAATGTTGCCTTTTCGGGATGCATCATTTGTGCTTTTGCGAAATTTCCAGCTTCACTATCATTGTTGTCAAACCAATATTTCAATGTGTTCTTCACATAGCCTTCTTCTATATTATAATCTTGAAGCTCTAAGTTCGCGACAATTGTCTCTTTAGCTTCCTCAGCAATCTTGTCAAGCATAACCCAGGTGTATTTCCAATAGTATGAATCTAGAATGTCTTTGTCCCATTCAACGTTATAGCCGCCGTTGTTTTCAGGGTTTGATATTGTAGACAAGACCTTTGAAAGCCTGATAGCTAGTGGCATCTCGTTCACTCTTATAGAGCCGGCTTCCCAGGGATCTAGATCTCTTGAAAACTCAACCAAGCCGTAGCCAAAGTTGTTTGGGCTCATAGATTCATCAAATGTGTTGTATACAACTCCATCAGAATCAGTTAGTTGAGAGGGGAATACTGTTCTAAGTTTTTTTCTTATGACATCATCGTTAAAATAGTCAGGTATCAACCTGAAGAAGTTGTTAGCGGTGCTAACTACCATATGTTTTGAGTCAAATTCTTCATACGATCCAGTGTAGCAGGGCACAGAGACAACATCTTTGTCTATGTAAGTCCTTGAATGATAATCATAATGATAGTTTGGGTCAAGCTTTGTCAATGAGTTTGCCACGAAGTTCGGTGAGATCTCCGTAAGTCTCATTGTGTCTTCCTGGTTTCTGTCATAGATTCTGTATTCATTTATGTTTTCAGGAAGACCAAACCAGTTCCAGTACATATCTGCCATTGTTCTTTCAGTGCCGTCTTCTTTGTATTTGAGGCTGTTGAAGAAGTTGCCGAGGCCTCCATACAATGTCAAGCTGTATGTGTGCTGCATAGATGACTGTCTGTCAATCTTATCCATAATGCAATATCCTTCTTCAACTAAGAAGCCGTTCTTCAAGATCTGGAAGTTAGCTCTGTAATGCGGGTTGTAGTTGACTAATGAGTTGCCTTCTGGTGAAGGTGACAAGACCTTGTCAAACCTGAATATGTGGCCAAACACTAAGTCATTGTTAGGTGTAGAAGGAAGCTTTATTGACTTTGAGAAACTGTTCTTTACATTAGACAAGTTCTCTGGGTCAATTGACTCATAGTTCATTGTTATCTTCAAGTTGTCGTTCAAGTCAACATTTTGGTGTTCTATATATAGTTCAATCATAACTTGTTAAAAATCAATTTTTTTATGTTATGCTCTGTATGTTGTTGTTAACCACAACAATTCGTGTGTCTTAGACACGATATTTTGGTTGTGAAGCTTCTACTTCTATAGTGTAGTTGAAGAATCTTCTGCCTTGGTTCTTGTATGTCTTGTGTTCGCAAGTTGTGTTTGTTATGTTCACTCCTATTATTTTGTCAGTGACTAAGTCGTGAAGCAAGATGTAGTTTGATGAAAGTAGTTCTATCATTCTTTCAGATTGCTCGTTAGTCAACCAAGATGTGTTCAATGACCAAGTCTCGTTAATTGTAGTCAAATAATCAACTTTATGGAAATCAATTAGATTAGTGTTATTGACATAATTCTTCTTGTATGAGTCTCTCTTTAGTTTGTCTTTCTGGAGCTCTCTCCCTTGGCAAACTAAAGAGTCCCAACCACCAAGACGGTTCATATAGTACAAGCAATATCTGCAGCAGGTGTCCATAATAGTGTAAGAATGATATCTTTCAACTTCTATCTCATAAGTCTTCAAGTTAGATGGCATTCCTGCATAATAGTCTAATGTTGAAAGCTTCTTAACGTAAGTGTACATAAAGCTATTGTCTTCAGGCTCGAACTCATCTATCTGTGCACCATCTAAATGAACGTATTGTGTGATTGCACTTGGCAATTGCATTGACGTCAAGAACCATTGTCTATAGTCAAGTATTGAGTTTATTGGGTTTGACAATAGTACACCACTTGGGTATTCTTCATATGTCCAGTTATACATCACAATGACCTGGTCAATTGACCAGTACGTAGAAAAGTCATTGTCAGTGTAATATATGTAGAAATACTGTCTTCTTGAATCATCTTCTAGAATGTTGTTGTCAGGGCCGAATATGTTGAAGTTGTTGATCACATAAGGCTGAGCATATTTGTTCAGTATCTCTCCCAAGTCAGATATTCTCATTCCTTGAAGAACTATGCCTCTGTATATTATGTCAGGAAGGTTCTCTGGGTTGTTTGGGTCATCTGGGTCTCCTGTTGGCTCATCAAAGATCCTTGTCTTTGATATTATGAAGTTGCAGTTCACAGTGACAGGTCTAAGATTCATAGTCTCCCAAGAACTGAATTCATAGTAATTTGTTATTGGTACTTGTGACATTCGTGTTTCTTCGTTTGTTTTTTGTGAGTTATAGAGTCCTTCTCTGGACATCCATATTGTAATTCGTTTAGCCATAATTAGATATAAAAATAATGTTTGTTTGTTTTCAATGACAAAATGTCATCTTGTTGCTGCATATATTTGCCACTTAGAGGTGTCAAACTGCTGCCTCTATATCTAATTGAATTGCTCTGTTTATAAGTGGTTCGTGCTTTCTCCAGGTTATTTCCATTGCTTCTGCATACTGTCCGCCTGGTTCTATGCCATATTGTGCTATCTTTCTTCCTATCAAGAACGCGATCTGCTCTTGTGTAGGTTGTCTAAGACCATTTTGTGGCCTTGGAAGTATGTTTTTTGTTTTGACCCAAGCCAACATAGCATCTGGGGGAGGAAAATTTCCAGGCTTTCTTCCGTATTCTACGTATTTCCAGTAGTCAGCTATAGAGATCTCACCATAGATCCGGTCATCTTCTTTAGTCGTTGGCTTCCTGTGTATTGATTTGACAAGATTACCTGACGCGACTTTACCATCACTTATTAGTATTGACTTGTATGTCTCGATGAAGTCATCAGTGAACTTTGATATTGCTAGCTTAAGGTTCTCATATGTCAATGTGTTCGTTTCCATCTGTCTATCTGCTCTTTAGTTTTGTTGTCTTTCCATCTTGAATATGACAAGATGTTGAAGAACTCATATATTGATAGCTTGAATGTGTCAGTGAATGACACTCTTTCAACTTCACTTACCCTGTCTACCAAAGCAAGCCATCTGAAATAAGTTTCTCTAAGTTCTGAATTTGTTCTTCTAACTGCTTGGTTTTCAATTTGTCCTTCTTGAACTTCCTCTTCGTCATCCATTTCAAATAGCTCACTGAAACCTTCATTAAAGTCTGATATGAGCTTAGAAAAAAAAAGAGAATCTCGTTCGCTGTCATAATGTCAATTGATGACTTTATGTCATCTATGACTTCTGCTATGTCATATCCTTCATTGTAAGAATGTCCCTTTGGTATGATGAATATTGCTAAGATGTTTCCAATGATGTCTCGCATATTGTCTCTCATAGGCCAATATGTTTGAAAATCAATGTATTGCGCGACATTAAAGTGTTGAAGGTTTACATCTACTACATATTTGTTGTTGTTTATTGTTATCTTCTTGAATGACTTCTTGGTGTCAAACTTGAACTCTTGCATCCATTCGCGCTCTTTTTGTAGTTGCTTGAACTTAGTTATTGGCAAGTTCCACACATCTTGTTCATCCATCTGGTTGACGTATGCAGTCAGTGACACAGTCTTGTCATATTCGGTGAGTGTCTCGTCTTCAGAGATGTCTTTTATCTCATAGAACTCATTTATTGAGACGTCTCTCCACGATTTCATAGGCTTGTTTTTCATATTGTTTTAATGATAATTTTTGTAGTTGTAAGTTGATCTATTTTTTGTGCTGTTTCCAAAGCTAATCTTGTAGTTGTTGTTTGCTTCAAGCTTTCTTATTTCATTCATAGCGAACGCTGCAGCCATACAGCAGTCATCGTGCGCACCAGGCAATGCGTTGTATGTTATTTGTCCTGATTTTGTTATCTCCATAGCATAAGCTCCAAACTGCACATATTGCTCTTTGTCATTTATAAGTTTAATTGTTTCATTTTCAACACGTTGTATCAAGTATTCTATTATCTCGCGTTTAGATGAGTTAGAAGTTGTGAAGTCATCAACAGGGTATCCTTGCAAGTTGTTCTTCAACATATCATAGTAAATGCTTCCTATTGAGTTTTTCTCGCATATTATCTTTCTTATTTTGCGTTTGTCTAGCTTCTTTATTATGTTTGATATCCAAGCTATCTGCTCCGTTGGTGGCAAAGAGTTAGTCTTCTCCAAGATGACTTGCTCGCCTGCTGCATTGAATCCCGAGACAACAGTGTAGTCGTTGCCTGAGCCACTTGACCAGTCTATGCCTATGAAGATGTCATCATAAGAAATTACTTGTTGCTTAAGCCAGATGTCTTTAGATATGTCGAACACACCTGCACCTGACTCGCAGAACTCACCAAGTATCTCAGTGATGAACTGTGCTTTTGGCATCTTCTTTCTATAGAACTCAACTTTTTCTTTAGAAAGCATCTCTGAAGTGTCAAACTTCGAGAGGTCAAATGACTCTACAACATCACTTCCATTCAGCCCTTCTTCATAGTATTCATAGTATATGCCTGTCTTCATTCTTGGTGTAGAAGTCATAAGGATGTTTGCGTGGTTTACATTAGTCCAAGGAAAAACAGTTGAGAATATGTCATCAGATATGTATGCTGCTTCATCTATGCAAAGAAGTCCGTTGTTCTTTATAGTGTAGCCACGAAGTGACTCTCTCTGTTGGGCTGACTTGAAGATGATCTGTGAACCGTTCACAAGTGTTATCTCCATTCCTTGCTTGTCACATTTCTGTATAAGTCCTGAGTCTACTATGCCGTTGTAAAGCTCTTGGAATATCTTCTTGCAGTTTGAGAAAGTTATTGACACACAAATGTTTACAGAATTCTTGAAATTCATAGAGTGTCTGAGAAGTTCCATTTCAATGAGGAATGACTTGCCAATCTGGCGAGGTGACTTCACGACGAATATCTTTCCAGCTTTAGGTCCAGCTTTGGAAATAGCTTCGTGAACAACCTTCTGCCAAGGCTTTGGCTTATATCCTCTAAATGTTATCTTCTCATTCATCCCCGAACTTGAACTCTAGATTTTTAAGTGACACGTCAATCTCTTGTTTCTCAACGTATAACTGATTGATTTTGTTGAGCATCTCTTGACATTTCAAAGCTGTCTTCATATCGTTCTTCTCGATTGCTTTCTCTATCCAAGAGTTTATTCTCTCAATGTATTCTGTCCTCAAGTCAGTTATGTCGAAGTCGTTTGTAGACTCTTGGATGTCTTTCAAGGCCTCACGAATAAGACGAAATGCAGATTCTTCACATATTTCATATCTCTCTACAAGCCAATCAGCAATCTTACGTTTTGTCATTCCTTCAGAAAGCTTGTCAATTATCTCATTCTTCCTTCTTTTTGTCTCCGGTCTTGGGTTTGGCATTTCTCTTTTTGAAAAAGAGAAATCTCTTTTTGGTTTTACTTCCTTGTTCATTGTATGTCTCTATAATATTTTTGTCGGATGTCATTGTGTCATTGTTGTTTTGATGATTCTTTAGATCATCAAAATTGTCTCTTTCAAGTTTGTCTTGAAAGTAGAGCTTGCCCACTGTTTGGTAGACTCTTAGCACACAAACAGCGCAAGACAAGTCTTTATGAAGCATTTGCTTGCCAGTTGCAGCCTCATAGACATCTATCACTTGTTGAGTTAGCCACCTTGGAGCATTCCTGACTCTTTCACGTCTTGCATTTTCAAAATGCAATGATGCTTGTTTTAGCAGCTGCCATTGTTTGTCTGTGAATGTCATTTTGTCATCTTTTGTTAAACTTTTTAAAAGTTCAACTTTTATTTATTTTATATATAAGTTCATTGAGTTTAGTTTCTATCATAGACAAAAAGTCTTTGAAAGTCAATAGCATTCCTGAAATGTTTGATGACACCAAAGCCAGCAAAGCTACGAATGTGAAGCTTGCTAATGTGAACTCACCTATGCATAGCAGATAGATTATTCCTGACCACCAAGTCATACATAGAGAACACCCTATAGGCTTAAGTTTGATCTCATTGTAGTCGACTTTCATTTTTGTCTTCTTGTATATTATGTCCGCGACAAGCTTCCTTATGTCTGTCATTATTCCAGAACAATCTACTACGAAGCAGATCACTAAAGTAATCAAAAACAAGTTAAGTATAGTACTCATAGATATTTCATTGATAAATTTATGAAAAATCAAAGATATTTCATTATCTTTATTTTTATAGATCTGATTTGGTTCCAAATTGTTGTTGGAGACACTTTGAAAAGCTTAGCACAATCTCTAATGTTTCCTAAGTGTGCATAACATATTATAATCCTCCTCTCAGTGTCATCTAAGACGTTCCAGAGGACTTTCTTGATCTTGTCAATAATTATATCGTCCTCGTTGAAGATGTCATTAGAGGGCTTGTATTCATCTTCTATATGATAGATGTTGAATTCTTCATTGATTGTTGAAGTTTTTTGTATTTTCATTGATTTCTTCTGTTGTTTTTCTGAACTTCTCATAGTTCTTGTAATAGGGAGACGTCAAAGAGTTCACATTGTTCTTCACCATTCTTACAATGTAGTACATATGCTCGTTTCTTTCATACAAGCCAACTATCAGGTCATCAGGTTTGTTGAGCAACTCAATGTATATGTCTTGTGACAAGTCCTTGCAGTAAGGAGAAGACACTCCCAAGTTGCTTAGTGTCTTCTCCACAACTTTTTGCTTTGCCAGCTCATTTATTATTGAATGCTTACTATTCATTGTCTTTCGTAGTGTTGTTTTCAACAGTTTTGTATGACACTGAGCCTTCACCACTGTACACCCATCTATTGAGGTATCTGTACAACTCAAACAACGTGTCAGTAGAGATGTCATCATATTCAATCTCTATCTTCCCAGAACACGTGTCTGACTCTTCTTTCATTGATGTTTTGTATTCTTTTTTTAGCTCTCTTAGTTTGACTTGTGTGTCTTTCTTCTCATTGTAAAGGTATTTCAATGCCGCATCTTGATATTCTGTGAAGTTTTCCGTCGTGTCATACATTTCTTCAAGCAGGTCATTTATGTATATCAGGTGTGATTGCTCAAGTATTATCTTCGCGAAGATGTTGTCTGATTTATTGTTTGTAGTTTCCATAGTATTTTGTAGCTTTATTTAAATAATAATAACAACTTTTATGTGAAGTGAATAAAATATTTTATATTACATTATATTTTTTATCCAGCCTTTGTTTTTCCAATAAGATATCTGTGACAAGAAGCTCACGCCGCATATGTTCTTCAAGTCCGTTATAGAACTATAAACATCTCCAGGATTGAATCCATATTTGTCACAAAGGCTTTTACGCATTGAGTCACAGACTATCACAGGCTGCAGATAGTTTCTAGAAGCCGATCTAGGTGTGTTGTCATTGTCTACGTTGTACCAAGTCTTCACAACTTTGTCATACACACTCATAAACATCTCATCGAAGCCTTCACATTTGTCTTCGTCAGCAAACTTCTCATATTCAACCTTGAAGTCAGGAATCTGAAGATATAGTCTTATGTCGTGATATTGTGGAAATTCTAGTGTCATCTTATAAATAATATAGAAAAATTTGTTTAACATTTGGTGTTATTTATTTCAATTTGACAATTGAAAAATTGTCATTTATTTCACTTCTAGAGGACTTTCGTTTTTAAGCTATATATTTTATTGTCTCATCATTAAAAGTCCTCTAGATGATGAACAAACAATATCTACGGGAAATTTTTGTATCACAAATTATACACAGTTGCGAGATCCTTGTTGATAATATAGACATTTTTCTGAATTTTCTGTGTTCTTGACTTGGCTGTCACTGAATTCATCCACTTCTTCTCTAAAGTCTTTGTTGTTTGCTCGTCATCCAAGTTGAATATGTATGCGGTGTCTCCTATCCAGTTAACATAGTATGCACCATCTGCGTTTAGTCTGTCCTTCCAAGCCTGAACTCTGTAATACTTGTCTTGCTCTAAGAACAGTGTGTCATACTTCTCACAGTCTAATGATCTGTTCTTTATCTCTATGACATAGTTCTTGCCTTTGTATGATATCATAGCATCATAAGCAAGTTTCTCGTTTGCCGGCTCGCTATAGATGTACCCAAGTTTATTGCATAGCTGCTTGAATTTGTCTCTGCCTGGTTTGTCTAATGTCTTTATTCTATCAGAAAGTTTGATGTTAGAATCACATATATTGTATGAAAGCTCAGATTGTGTCATTTCATAATTATGGTGTTTTAAATAATAATAACATTTTAAAACTAAAATGTATAAAAAATAAGTTTATATGTTTATAGTAAAAAAACTGAGTAAAAAATCAAAATCTAATATTAATATATGGTTTTGATTTTTTACTCAGTTTGAATGAGTTAACATATTTTGTATCAAACAGTTATGAAACGGCTCTTGTACTTTGATATGTATGCATTTGACTTTCCTATTGCTTTAGCACATTCATTACGGCTTTCATACACTATGCCCGTTTGTATGTCTTTAACTTTCTTCTTACCTTTTTTACCAGCTTCAGATCTTTTCTTGCTTTTTGCTTCATTTTTTGTGTTGTTTTCTTCTATCATATCATTTATCATACCACTTACATTGCCATATCCGTTTGTGTTAGACAATTCAATGAAGTTGAAATGTTTGTCGTGCCATTTGTTCCAGATTGCTATGACATTTTCAATCTGGTTCATTCTTATAGCAAACATCATATTGCCATCAACTGCTTTACTTATTTGTTTCTTTATGTTTTTCCAATATTCTATGTCATCAATACTACTAATCACATTATATTTTATATGGTCTATAGTTGTGTTTAATGTTACAGTCTTGTTGTTGTTCTTGCTATCTATTGTCTCACTGTTGTTAAGTCTTATTATGTCATTGATATCAACACCAAAGTTCTTGCAAGTCAATTCAATCTCATATTTAGTTGCTTCATAGTATTCAATGCCGTCTTTTATAGTCTCTTTTTCATTGTCAGAAAACTCTATATTGTTAAGTTCTTTCTTTATTATCTTGTCAATCTTTGTTCTCAACAAATTTCTTTTTATGCCATTACATTCTATATCAACTTCATCTAAAACATTGACATTCAACCATTTGTAAGTGTTCAAAATATTCAATCCATTTTCAATTGAGCATTCATTCATCCTGAACTCGTTAAGTTCTCTTACAACATTTTCATTGTCAACATAGTTGTTGTTATATCCAATCAATGACTTGCTTACACCAATCATATTCAACATTTTAGCGTCTTGAATCTTCTCATCTAAAGAGATATCGTCTTCTTTTGTCTTCGCAGCTACAACATACACTGTCACTTTACTGTTCCTTACTCTTGTACACGCTTGAATTATGTCCCACCAACCAGATTGTCCTTCTTCATATTCTATGACAACCAATATGTTAGCACCTTCATTCTTGAAGTTCAATCCATTGTATACTAAACTTGTGCCCAAATTTATTTTCTTGTCAAGTATCTCTGTGCTTATTACTCTTTCAATGTCGCCAGTGTTTTCATAGTCTCTATGAAATATGTTTACTTTGTTGTGTATTTCTCTTCCATACATAACAGTTAAGTTGTCATATATCATCCTTGGACTTCTATTGCCAAACAAGCATATGTTAGTGTATCTTTCATCATTTATGTTCTGGAAAACTATCTTTTCAGCCAAGAATTTCATCTCGTTTAAGTTCTTAACGTTTCTCCAGAACAAGTTTGTCTTTGGTTTTCTCTTCCAGAACTTGAGTTCTACATTTGACTTCAACAATTTAGTCTCATTAAGTGGCGTAGCAGATATTATGACTATTTTTCCAATGTGCTCTTTCAATATCTCCAGCACAACATCAAGTTGTTTCCTGTATTCTCTGTCTTTGAACAATATATGGCTTTCATCGATGAATATTGTTTTTTCATCTATGTGTTGTCTTATCTTTGGAAGCTGGTCATACACAAGAACAGCAGCATTTTTTTCAAAGTCATATTCATTTCTGTTTGATTTGTCTACAATTGTTATTCCTGCACATTCATAAAGTTTCCTCATAACATTGAAAGGTGTCAAGACTATACCGTTCATCTCATTAGCTATGTCTCTTATCAATGTTGTCTTTCCAATTCCTGGTGTGCCTATTACAGTTACGACTTTGTTTTCTTTTATTGTGCTTACGATTGTCTCTTTGTGTTCACTAAGCCAGTCTTTCACTTCAATTCCGTCTTCTTCATATGAGTAGTCATTTGACAAGTTCAAGTTGTTGTTTATTAGTCCTTTGTTTATCAACCAATTCAAAACCAAATGATTAACACCTTTGTCTACATTAGTCCAAATAGATCTGTTGTTCTCATAGAAGAAGTTAGAGTCACACCATTCTTTTGCATTGCTCTTGAACAAATTGTTAGCTATGCTTGATATTCTCCATCTTAAGTCGTTTCCACTAAACTTGCCAACAACTAAATGTCTGTCTACTTTTATTTTGTCATCTAACTTCACAGCTTCATAACCAGTGTAGTCATAGACATTAGCATATCTTATTGTGGTTTTTGTCTTCTTCTCGAACAGCATACCCCATTTTGCTTCAAGTCTGTCAATTGATGAAGATATTGTTCTTTCATCAAAGTTATCGCATTCATTGTTCCATTTGTAAGGCGAGTAATACAAGTTTATGCGTTGATGCATCTCCATATTGTGATTGTCAACTATCACATTGTCATTGATTTGTGGAACACTCAGGTCATAGCCTGTAACTTTATGAATAGCTTGCAACAATGTCATATATATAAGTCTGTTCTCTTCATAGTACTCGTAGTTGTCAAGTTCTCTTGTGCCTACATATATATGCAGCCCGCATTTTTTGTCTGGGTTGATGAAATATGATGATGAGTATTGTATAGCTAAGATAGACGGGAACATTTTACAAAGTACTTCAAATTTGTTGTATATGCACTCAGCACATTCTTTTGTTATGTGGTCTAAATCAAAGAAACTTACATTGCCATTGTATATCTTGTTGTCAGGCCAATACTCTTTTCCAAGTACATTATTCAAATATGGGAATATCTGTCCGTGGTTGCCTTTGAAGCCATCATCTTGTAAGATGTTCTTGCACATCTCAAGGATTGCCTTAAAGTTTTCAATGTGTAGTTGTGTTCCAGCTTTTTGGTTGTATGTCTTTGCTGACACAGAAACTAAATATGTCATAATCAAGTTTTGAAATTATTTTTGTTTAGATGAAACTTAATAAGAATAAAAAACCCGGTAAAAGTTTCCGGTCATTTACCGGGTTAAAATAATTTCTATTTAGTTTCATCAATTATATATAATAATAGTACTTTTTGTTTCTTTCGTATAAGATTTTGATCATTTTTTAAAAAAAGTTATAAACAGCTGTTGTTAACAACGTTGTTAATATGTTTATAGTAAAAAACTGAGTAAAAAATCAAAACCATATATTAATATTAGATTTTGATTTTTTACTCAGTTTGAATGAGTTAACATATTTTGTATCAAACAGTTATGATTTTTGTTTTTCTATTATGACAATAACTTTTAATAAAACTTTGTACATTTACTATAGTTATTACTATTATTATATAAAATAATTACAAAACTTATGAGAGAACAACATTACTATGAATTGGAACACCCACAATATGGAATTTGGTATGCAACATCTTTATATAAAGTCGCATTGTCTATAGACATATCATTGCCATACATATATAAACGTATCAAGTCATCAAACAAAATAAAAGGCTGGCAAATAACAGAAATAAATGATGTAGATGACATACCTTACAAATGGATAGATCAAACAAATGAAAAAATTATAGCGAACTCTTGAACATAGTCAAAAAAATTACTATATTTATATATAACAAATAAAAACATTAAAAACTTAAACATATGAAAAACTACAGAGAAGACTTCATCACGATCACAAACTTGATCGACAACCTTATTGAAGACAACAGCAACAAACAGATTGACACTTTCACCGAAGCAAACAATCTTCACGTCATTATGAAGATGAAATATGAGGACATTCTAATAGAAGTCAGAGATGAAAGTGGTGAAGGCTTCAGAATTGAAAAAACAACCCTTACACAAGTTACATCGATGTATGACCAATTTATTGAATGGCTTGAAGTTGTGTTCAATGAATACATTAAATAAACATAATGACAATTTTTCATTGTCAAAATGAAATAAAAGAACAAAAACATTAAAAAGACACATAATGAAAACCATTATAACTTCAATTATTTTCACTATAGTATTAGCGTTAAGTTTTACAAGCTGCAAAAAAGAGCAGTTAGAGTTTCCGCAATCTATAATAAACAGTGATGTTGATTCAACATATGTTGAATGGACGATTGACACTGTTTTTGACAAGTTTTACCCAAACAACTGGAATGTCACAAACTACAATGGAGCAAGACTAACAATTGTTGATGAGTGTAGTTTTGGCGGTGAAAAGGATTATTGCATATATACAATGTACTACAATTTTGAACACACTGAAATTTCTTGGCTTTTGTATCCTTATGAATATTATATGGAACAATTTGAGATCAACTTTTACAATGAGCATCCAGAAGCGCTAGTATATTGGGAAAATGAGCATTTTGATGGTCCCAAAGAAAAATACATCAAAGAATTTGATGATTATGTAATCATCACTGAATACATCAAAGCACACGCAATCATAATGTCTTATGAAGACTTTGAAGAAATACAAGAATATCTTATGCAATTTAACATATAATAAAGTTTTAGTTTAGGTTTTTCATTTTTATTTGTTATGATGAGAAAGTCCTCTAGATTATAATCTAGAGGACTTTCTCTTTCATTAATAAATTATATTGTCTTATGTTTTATAACGCACTAGATGTCACCAAGCTAACATCAAAATGAATATTTGAGCTACTTGTCCAATTAAACCACCAACCATAGTCATAATCCAGTCTATCCAGTCCCATTTGCCACCCCATTGTGTGTCTTTGAACTCCATCCCACTTGCGCAACCAAGCACACAAAGAATCGTCAACACCAGTCCTATGGGAATAGCTAACAAGAAATGCTTCCATCTGTTTGACGTCAAAAACCAGTTCATTTTCATTCTTTTATTTTCTTTTACTAAAATTTAACCAGAGTGCTCCAAACAACAAAAGCGTGCTGACTATAGACCATATAAGAACGTTCTTGTTGACAGGATTCTTCACATACTTTATTTTCTCAACATATTCAATCTTGTCTTTGTACACAATACTGTCATTTGTTATAGTGTGCCATTTGTCAATGTATTTGTATTGAACTATTGATTTGTTCACAATCGATCCTTTAAGGAAGATAGAATCAACAAAAACTTTTGCAACAGCTTGTGATGTCTCCAAAGTCAAAGTGTCATAGTCTCTTACAACATCAACATATCTTTCTATTGGAGTAATCACAGTCGAATCAAAATAACGAATAGAGTCTTTGTAGACTATCTCTATTTTCTCTTTCTCAGTTGTTTGTATGATGTCTCGAGGACTTCTGCACGAGAACAATAGAAACATACATACGAAAACTAAAAGTAATCTAGATGTCATTTTTATACAATTCTCAAACATACAATATGATTGCTCATCTCGATTAGACATACAAGTGAAAGCATTTTTTTCTGTTTCTGTGCCTGTTGTAGCTTATGTGGATCCATCTTGTGCTGCCAGACTTCTCTATTATGCATTGGTCGAACTCGTTTGTCTTGCACCACTCTTTGACGAAGCTAATGAACCTGTCCATCTTTGACCTGTCAACTGGCACTATGTCAGCTGCCTGGCCTAAGATGTGCTGTGAGTTCTTAACTCCACCGACTTTCTTGTTAAGTTCTTTGCATCTATAGCCACTGCCTACTCTTATTGGAGCTCCCCAAGCTTTCCTTAGTGGATCTAACACATTGACAACCAAGTCATCAAGGTTAGACACTGCTAAAGTGTCTGGCGAGTTGTCTATGCCAAACTTTTTAGCAGTGTCACTTCTTGTCAGCTCATTCAGTGTGAAATGTTTCCAATTCGTCTCTTTCATTGTCTGGGTTCTTTAGTTGTAATTCTGTCTCATTGCGTTTGAATGATGCATCTACACCCCTGTCTATAGCTTTGCTTACTTGCCAGATTGCTCCGAATCCAGCCAGTTCTCCAACAGCAGCAAGAACTGAACTGTCTATTATTGCCATAGGAGGAACAAAGAATGCACCCAATATAAGCAATATAGATGTGATCGTCAGCACTCTAAGCCATATGTCGTGATGCCAGATATATTTTAGTTTATTCATTTAGTCATCATAAATAATTTATTTTTATTATATTGCCCTTATGAATCTCAATGTGACGTATCCAACAAAACCACTTCTGTCACTGCTTGTAGTGATAGTGATCTTAGTGTTTCCGACACCCATATATATGAACATTGTGCCGGCTGCATTGACAAATGGAATGTTTATGTTGTTGTTGTTGTTTCCATAGGCGAAGCCACTTGTCTCTACAAAACGCACCTTGTTAGTGATGCCGTGAAGCACTTCAAGAGTGTTTGCATTAGGCAAGTTTCCAACATTAACAACTTTCTCATACAAGTCGTAAGTGACACCATCTTCAGTCCAAGTTCCAATCTTCCTTTCAACACCAACAACTATGTTGACGTTCTTGTAGTCAGTTGTTGCCAACACAAAGTTAGACTCAAGCGTGCCGTTTGTTAATGTAAGGTTTACTGTTTCGAATGTATCTGTGTTAGGTGCAAAGATGATTTCTTTTGCGTCTTTCTGCACTTTAGCTGCATTGATGTCAGTGCCATCTTCAACTATGTTTACGTCTGGCAGGTTGATGTTTCCTGAACCAAGAATTGACATATTGCTCAATGTCTTGATGTTAGTTCCAGAGACTAACTTGTCTTGATAGTATGAACTAACATATGACTTTGTGACATATGAAAGTTGGATTTCTAGCACTGAATTTTGTGCACCATCGAGTTCTTCATAGATCGAACTTATTTCGTCATTCATATTATTCTTTGTGCAGAAATAAGTGTCAATGTAAGACTTTGTGTAGTACTGGTCATTTATTTCTTCAGTTCCGTAGTACCAGGCGTTGATGTTGTCAACAACATCATTCATCACTGTTCTAAGCCTTGATGCTGTTATTTCCTTGTTGTTGTTGTCAGGAAAATAAGAGTTTATTTCTTGTTTTATTTCACCCCAATAATTCATTGTGTTTTATGTTATATTTTTGTTTATTGTTGTACGTCTTGTACCCAGCATCTGAATAAGACATTGATTGCAATTGGCACGTTAGTTTGTGAATATGGACTGACTAAACTAAATGTCAAGTCACCACTGTACTCATCATCACAGTCTACATTTGCAACAACTATAATTTCATTACCCTGGTACTGATTGTCAGGGTAATCTGTTGTTAAAGTTATGTTTTTGTCGAACTTATGAATTTGTGGAGTGTGTCCAGACCCTAATGCTTTTGTGAATGCTTCTACTGCACAATCATACAAACCCATAGAATATGTACAACAATACAATGCACCGTATGGCCTATTGATGTTAAATTCAAGTGAGTTGTCTAAACCATATCTTGCAGAACATTCAATCAAATAGAAGTCACCTGACGGACCGTCTTCATTGATGAAGTTAACATAAGAAACTTTGCAATTGCATTCGTTAACGCCGTGTTCTCCAAAGTAAAAGAACAAACCAGTTGTCTTGCACAATTTGTCAGATTCTGTCTTGCTATAATAGTTTTGTGTCAAATAAGTAATAGATACAAAATTGTTTTCTATGCAACTTACTCTGTCATCTAAGTCATCTGTAGTAACATATATATTTGATTCTAAGTAATCTATGTATTCTTTGTCATAATAGGAAGCGTTGCAGTAAGATAAAATACTGTTCTTGGTATTAGTGGTCAATTGGTTAGTCTCTTGAAAAACTATGTTATGCAAGGTGTCAATCTCATCATCAACATATTGATGCACATCACCTAGATGATCATCAATCTCCGTCTTTGTGTAGTAATGATCCTGCAAAAACTGGTAAGTGCCAGCCTGTATGTTGTTGTTCAAGTCATCTTCAATGTATTCAATCAAACCAGATGTCTCGTCGACTATGTCAAGTAAAGTTGTCCTAACTTTTTCAGCTGTGATCAACTGTTGGTCGTTGTCAACTATGTTAGTGTTTATTTCTTGTCTTATGTTATCCCAAACACTCATCTTTGTAAATTGTTTTATTTTTTGTTAACAAATATATTTTTTTGTGAAGTTGTTAATTCATCTCCGATGAAAAATTAAACATTTTTATATGTTTTAACACAATATTGTGTCAACATAAAACAAAAATCACGGTTGTATGTTGCTTGTCTGCACGAACTTGAAGAATGCGTCAGAGAATGCAGCCGGAGCGAACTCTCCAAGTTTTTCGTGCATTTCGATCACAATCTCACAAAGACTTTCTGGTGTTGTAGTCACAGAGAATGTCATCCAAGCACCTGCACATTCAGCACTGAATCTTTGGTTGAATGTAGTTACTTGTCCGGCTTCACACATTAATGTAGGCCATTCTTTGTTTATGGTTTTCAATAAGTTAGAAAAGAACTCAACACCATTTGACTGAATTTCTATCTTGTTTGACTTGTCAAATGTAAGCCTGTCAACATAGAACAAGTTGAAATTGTATGTGTTGAACTGCTCACCAATTGTATGTGTTGACTGAGTCACACAAAATGCAGAGTACTTTTGCTGGAACTCTTCATTGTTCAAGTCAAACACATCACCACTTTCGACAATAGAGTTTATGTTTGGCTGCTGCGCTGCTATATGTTCAATTAGCTTAATTGTTTCTATCAGTGTCATAGTTGTTTAATCTATAAATTTTTTACTATGTTTTGTTTCAATATATTGAAACTATATCCTTGGTGTCGTTCTTCTCCAGCAAGAAAATCCCCTGCCTCTTGCACCACCTAAGAAGATAGATGGGTTAGCCGCACTGTACAACACTGACTTAAGCTTCCTGCATTGGCATCCGTCAAGCTCCGGAAGTTCTTCACGCTGTGCTAGCAAGAACTGCTGAAGCAAGAATGCATAGTGGTCAGCTTTCAAGTTGTAGTGGTTCTTCAAAGTCAATGTGTCATTCAAGTCTACATAGTCAAGGTTCTCGTCTCTTGTCTGCATAAGCCCACTGTTGTCAATCTTGAAGTTCAACATCAGCATAATCTCAGCAATGACTTTATATGCAATGAACAACTGTGCCTTGTCTAAGACTTCTTTGTAGATCTTGTATTCAGGCTCGTCAATTTGCTGTGTTGAAACCAAGTCTTGCAAGTACTCCATAAGAGACTGGCCTAGAATCTCTTGCAACTCGTTGTCCTGTACTTCTCTGATTCCAGTTGCAAGCACTTTAGAGTTCACATTGTCAGATATGTTGCTGTTTAGTCTTATGAAATCTGGGCTGCAAAGTAAAACTGTCTTCATATTTGATTTAAATGATTTTTTTATTTCAATTTGACAATTGAAAAATTGTCATTTATGCATTTTCTTCTTCTAAAGCGTCATTTTCGAAAGGTAATATCTCAATAGAGTCTTTCACACCGAAGATCTTGTCAAATGACTTAACAATCTTCTTCTGCATTGGTTCGACAACAGTCTTGTTGTAAAGCTTGTAAGCAGCATTGTATTCCTGAGTGTTGAATCCAGTTGTCTTAGTCACTATTCCGAACAAGTTTGGTGTTGCCCTGAATGACGTGAAGATCTCTTGCTGTGATCTTTCAGCCAATGAGTTGTACTTGTCAATGAATGAGTCAGCATCTATCTTCTGTATAGTTGTCTCACTGTCTTTGTTCTCATTGAATGAAAGCATTGGTCTGCCGCTGTTCTCGACACCACAGAACTTGTCATAGACTTCTCTTTCTATCTCTTCTTGTATCTCATCGCTTGGCCTCCCATTGTTAAAATTAATTATATAGTTGGAACTGAACGAGTTAGAAATGTTATTTAAATGATATTCGTTCATTCTTTTCTCAATTTCACAAGCAATGACTGATGATGAGTACATCGGTGTAGGGTATATACGATTGATGTCATTCTTGAAATAGAAAATTGTTGACGGGTTTTGTGTGTCTGACAAGAATGAGTCATATTCAATGTATTTAACCCTGCCATAGCTTCTGCCCCAGTCTGTTGAGTAATAGAACTTAGTGCCATCTTTGTTTGCACGGACACGCTTGACGTCAAGATAGTAAAGTTCTGCTGGAGTGCCAAACTTGTTCTTGACAACATTGATCGCGAACCCGTTGAACTTAACTAAGTCTTTTGCAACCCAGCAAACAAGGTCATACAAAGTGTCACCGTTCCTGTTTATTGTGTCCTTGAAGTTGACTACTTTAGTGTTGACACCTTCACCACACACATAGTCAGTTGTTCCGTCAATTATTGAGTGAAGAGTTGACACTTTCTGGTAAAGATCTTCAATGTAGTCTGGATAGTTGTTAAGTTCACCCCAACCGACAAATCCTTTGTCTTTAAGAAACATCTCTTTTGGCTCTACTATATTTGACTCTACAAACTGGTCTATAGCTAAGAATTTTACATCTGTCTTTATGTTAGCCATAAATATATCTTCTAAAATTTATTTATTGTAAACAATAAAAAATTGTTTTTATTTGTCATAGAACACGTATTCTGTGTTTTTTTTGTAGTACTCAATTGTGTTGTTTAGTTCGTTTACTCTTATGATGCCTGATGCTAAGACTTTGTCATCATCACCGAAGACTTTGTATTCATATTCGTCATCTGGCACGTTAGACAAGTCAACATCAAATGAGTAGAACCCATAGTTTGCATATCCTGAATCTGTTGTGTCAAATTCATATGTCTGGTTTGAGCCTCTGTTGTTCAATTCAAGCTTTATAGGAGACACCCCATAGAAGCTTATGGGCACAAGCAGAGGTTTTTTAGCAGTTTTGTCTGAAATTATTATCATTTTGTGTGAAAATAGACTAAATTTGTATAGAATTAAATATATAAAACAACAAAGTTGTTTAGTTTTCATATAGAAGCACAAAAAATTCTCTGGGCTTACTTGATGCCAGAGAATTTCGCATATATGTTAAAAATACTATGAATTCAAGTTGTTATTTTGTCAATGACAATTTGTCATTTAGTCAACAATTGAATCAATGTCAACTTGTTCAGGGTCAATCTCATAAGGATAGTCCTTAGAGTTGTCCTGTAAAGTGATAGTGTAACGATTGCCGTCTGTGTAAGCGGTGCCAGACTCGGCGCCACCTGCAGAAGCCATAACTGGCATATCTTTGCCCAAGAACCAATATCTTCCGTTTGCATCTTGTACAATCATAGCTAACTCGCCGATTGACAAAGCTGAGATCTCAATTCTCTTAAGAGTGTCTTGTTTCAAGAAAGACAAAGATACATCAGTTGACACAGAAGCACCATTTGCAGGGTCTACAGATAATGTAGAAGTCATTGATGCGGTGTTTCTACGGAAAGAGTAAGTCTTGAACTTCTTGTCAGTCGCCATAGTGATGCTTATGATCTTCCCGTCTTCTACTTCGAAGTCAGTGACGTCAGTGTGGTTTGCAATATAGACAACACGTAGTCCTCCCATAGAAGGTTCGCAATCAACAGATATTCCATTAAGTATTTGTGTGCAACTCATATTGTTTCGTCCGATTTTTTTGTTTGTTTGAAAAATCGGTGGAGCTTTCAACTTCACCCTATGTCAAAATCATCATTAAAATCATTGTTGAAAGCTCCACCTGTTATTAGTTTTTTGAGCCAAGTACGATCTCATTGTCAAATGCAACCTGTACGCCAGCAACAAACTCGATAGCAAGTCTAAACTCACGGTTGTCTTTTGAGAACCAAAGATCAAACACTTCTTCACCGTCTTCCATATTGATGCCATAGAACATATTGCTCAATGAACCACCAATAGCCTTGTTAGTGCCATTCAGACCATTCACACCAATCACTCTGATTGTAGTGCCAGGAAGCATATACTCGTTTTCGCCGTTGCCTGGGTTGTAGTGGAACAAGTTAGCAGAAACTAAGTCTTGGATGTATTCGTTGTAGGTGTCCATACCAACAAGAATCACAAGATCTCTCTTACCAAGAATTTCAGCAGGCATTGCTTTAGCAACATCCTTCACGAATTGATATGCAGTGCCAGTTGTTGAAACTTCAACAGGAGAACCGGCTTCAAGGATTGAAATCAAGCCTGCGAACTCGTTTCCAGTACCAGTTCCTTGATAAATCATTTCTTCGATCTTAGCCTTGACATTGTCGATCACATCAGCTAAGAAGTACTCTTCGAAAGGAAGATCTCTGTCAAGTTTGTTAGCTTGAACTTTCACTAAGTATGAAGCCCATTTGTTAAGCA